>Ga0208624_1000030_pt1 | contig 86010 bp, 62 predicted proteins | sample Knorr_S23_td_DCM_FD_185607 | JGI IMG/M metagenome (GOLD analysis project Ga0208624, IMG submission 185607) | Marine microbial communities from Southern Atlantic Ocean transect - Knorr_S23_td_DCM_ad_71m_LV_A (SPAdes) (version 2) | ecosystem: Environmental > Aquatic > Marine > Oceanic | place... | reverse complement strand
CATTGGCGAAAACCCGCCTGGCTACAGCCCCTTTCAGCCTCCGCCATTCCGCTCATTACTTGTTCCAGATGGTATAACTTATGTCCAAACTCTATTCTCCTGACTTCCCATTTCGTCCAGCAGGACTACCTTTCCACTATGGCTGGGTGATCGCCATTGTCTCCGCTGCCAGTATGGCAGCCAGTATTCCGGGCCAAACGATCGGCGTAAATGTTTTCAATGATGAGTTGATTGCCGCTTTGCAACTGACGCGTTCACAGGTAGCACTGGCCTACTTTATTGGTACGGCGGTTAGCGGAACGATTCTGCTTTGGGCGGGCAAAATCTATGACCGGATAGGGGCGAGGCGATTGATGGTAGTTTCGAGCGTTGCGCTAGGGTTCTCGTTGTTTTATCTTAGTGTCGTTGATTGGATCCCTCGCGCAGTCGCCCAACTTTGGAGTCTTCAAGATGCGTTGAATTGGATGCTTGTAGCTAGTCTGACCGTAGGATTCTTTTTGATACGTTTTACTGGGCAAGGCTTTGTTGCGATGGCAGGACGGAACATGGTTGCCAAGTGGTGGGAGTACCACCGAGGCAAGGTTCTTCCATTCACGGGGATCGGAGTAAGTGTCTGCTTTTCGCTCGCGCCGATCGTATTTTACGAGCTGATACAAGCGACGGATTGGCGTTTGGCATGGAGAATTCTGGGAGTCTCTCTTGCGGTTGGAGTTGCTTTTCTTGGATGGCTCACTTTTCGGGATAACCCTCAGGAGTGCGGATTGGGCGTAGACGCTGGGATCGCCCCAGGTGAGAAGCAAAAGGATAATCCGGAGTTTTCAGTTGTCAGAGATTTTACTCGAGCGGAGGCGATTCGGAACTTCGCATTCTGGATATACAATGGAATCTTCGCTCTTCAGGCCCTATTTATCACTGCCTATGTGTTTCATGTTTTAGACCTGGCTCAGCAACTGGGGATTCCCGACAAGCGTATCTTGGGCTTTTTTTTGCCCAGCGCGATAATTGGAGGAGTCATTAGCATCGGCGTTGGTTGGTATAGCGACCGGTTTCGTCTAAAGTATTTCGCGGCCTTCATGGCTTTCGGGATTGCATTGTCCGCTGCCGCCCTGGTTGTCCCTGTGGAGGGGTTCTTGATACCGGCCATAATCATCGGCATGAGCATTACAAGCGGTTGCTTCGGTCCTATTTCGGGAGCTTTTATCGCTCGCTACTTCGGCGTCAGTCACATAGGGGCGATAAGTGGCATATTTATGTCCTCGATGATCGTGTCCAGCGCTACGGGCCCCTTGCTTTTTAGCTTTTTCAAGGATTACACGGGATCCTACAATGCTGCCTTCATAGCGACTTTGTACGCAGCAATCGTATTGGTCATCGCCTCCTTTTGGGCCGATAATCCGCAAAGAAAATTGAAGCGGGAAATGGAGGCGGGGTAGGGGCGATTTCTTTATATGCTATTATTGCAGAAGAGCCTTAAGGCCGCGATCCATTAGCGCTCATCGCGGCCTAAAGCTGCTCTTGCGGCACGTGTGCTTTGTGCTAACAAAATATAGTTAGCTCTGCCGATCGCTAGCCTCTAATTATGCATTTTCGCCATGGCCTTTTTTAGGCGGGCGTGGGTGGCGCGGGTTTCAGCGTCAGCTTTCTTGAGATCTATGGGGCGCAAAAGCTCGGGGTCGGTAGTGAAGTCGTAGAAGTGGTTGTCGCCTGTTTCGTCGAATAGTTGAAATCGCTTGTCCTGTATCCAGCGAGAAATACTGCGACCCTTTTTGTTATGGCCTGGCAGGGGGTCGTGATGGATGAATACCCAGTCTCTGGGGTTCCCTTTTTCGCCGCGGATCTGGGGAACGAAGGAGTGGCCATCAAAAATCTCATCTTTGGGTAACTGGATGCTGGCAGCTTCGAACATCGAGGGAATGAAGTCGGTCGTATCCACGAGATCTGACACTACTCGTCCTCCTGCTTGGCCAGCGGGCCAATTGACGATTAGCGGGACGTGGGTGCCACGACGGTTATTTTCCCCTTTGCCTCCGCTAATCGCTCGTCCGTCACGCATTTTGGATACCACTTCTTTCGGTGTTCCGTTATCAGAGTAGAATATGAGCATCGTATTATGGCGAATGCCGAGATCGTGAAGCTTCGAGTCTATTCGGCCGATCAGCTTATCCATGTATGCCACCATTTCCCCAAAGTATTTATCTGGATTCGACTCGAATCGATCCCCGTTTCGCCAAGCGTCGGAATCTGGAGTCGGGTTGAAGGGGCCGTGAGTAAGGGCCATCGGATAGTAGACGAAAAAGGGATCATCCTGGTTTCGCTCAACGAAATCATTGATGTAGTCAACGTAGAGATCCGGACCGTATTTACCTTCGGTGTCGGTGAGGTATTTCCCATTTGCTTGGATGCGCGGATCCGGGAACCGGGATGCTTTGTCTTCAGTATGTTCCGTATGCCACAGAAAATACTCGTGAAAGCCCGAATCATCGGCTCGCATTCCACGGTTGCGCCACTCGGGTTGAAAATCCGGGGGATTGTAGCTACGAAGCTGCCACTTGCCAGAAATGCAGGTCTTGTAGCCAGCTTCCGAAAACCAGTGGCCAAAGGTCTTGGCTTCTGGATCTAGAACGCCGAAGGCGAGCCAATTGCGGAAATTGTACTTGCCGGTCATGAGAGCGACGCGAGTTGGCGTGCACAAGGGAACGGAATGAGCATCGTCGAAGCGTACACCTTCAGCGGCCAGGCGATCTAGGTTTGGGGTATCGTAAGAAGCTCCGCCGTAGCAACCAAGCGTCTCAATGCCGAGGTCATCGGCCATGATAAGAATGATATTTGGCCGATCGGATTCGGCCTGAAAAATGGTGGTGAACAGAAAGAGAATAAAAGGGGTGTACTTTGACATGTTAGGGAATGGAAATCGTTGCAGCTACTTATTCTAGGATAAATCGCTTCGGCGCATTCGGGTGGCGTTCCAGATGGCTCTGGATATTTTCCATTACGTCGGGTAGATTCTTGGATACGTCTTTGGATTCCGCCAGCATTTCCACCTTTGGCCCGAAAAGCATCATGGGCGAACCATTGGAGGAGACGACCGCTTTGTAGTCTCCATAGCGTATAAAGTGTTTGTAGTTAGGATCTGCGGGCAGCTTGTTGGAAAGCCACTGGGAGATATTTGCGTACTCAGGATCCTGTATGAGGTTGTTCCACTCGCGCGGGTCTTGTTTATGGTCGTAGAGTTCCTGCGATCCATCGAAGTATTGAGTGAAGCGCCAGTGAGCGTGGCGAATTGTCTGTGTGCCTCGCCCAACGTGCGTGATCGCCGAATGAGGCCATCGTAACTCCGGATTCGCTATTAATGGGACGAGAGAATTTCCGTCGAGATCGTCCCGCATTTCAAGATCCAAGGCGTCGATGACCGTTGGGTACACATCAAGGAGGGAAACAGGCTGATCACACTCCCGACCTGGTTCAAAGCCAGAAGGTTGCTTGGCTAGGGGAGGGATCGCGATTAATGGCACCTTGGTGGATCGATCCCAAGTCGTGAATTTTCCCCAGTGCTCTTTTTCGCCGAGCTGCCAGCCGTGATCCGACCAAAGGACGATGAGGGTATTGTCGGCATGTTCAGATGCATCGAGGGCATCGATAATTTTACCCAGTTCAAAATCGATATAGCTGATAGATGCCAAATAGGCGCTAACGGCGTTTCGCCACTGTCCATTTTCGACTACAGTGTCATGGGCGCCGCTGGTGAGGGCGTAGCGACCGAATCCTTGGGCCAGTAGAGAGACGTCGTCGAGATCCTCTTTGAGAACATGCGGCAGGACAACGGACTCTGGCGGGTACATATCATGAAATCGCTTGGGCACCCAAAGCGGTTGATGGGGCCGGTAGAAACCTATCCCTAGGAAAAAGGGCTGATTGTAGGGTTGCCCCAGCTTCTCAACTGCCCAGTTGGCACTTTGGGTATCCGTCCATTCTTCGTCGGGTCGATCGATGACGCCCCAGTCGAAGGATTCAATGGCATTGGAGCCGCGTTTGCGGTCCCTAGGCATCCGATTCAGGGGAAGGGTAATGCCGAGGCGAGGGATTTCGTGACGAACATAGGGAATATTTTCGGCTAGGGCTTCTTTGCTAATGGTTCGTTCGTCTGGGAGAATGGGCATCCACTTGTCGTAGTCGGGCCCATATTCATCGAAGTAGTTCTCGTTCCTTCCATGGAAAAGCTTCCCTGTACCCATAGTATAATACCCTTGAGACTTAAGGTCATGCGTGAGCATCGTGGCCTTCGGCATGGTTTTCTCGATACGCTGGCCATTCCCATAGACGCCATTATTAATTGGGGATAAACCGGTCCAATTGGCGGCTCGCGATCCGCTGCAGGCGGGAACGACGCAGTGAGCATTGGTGAAGAGGAGCCCGCGAGCGGCGAGTCGATCGATGTTCGGCGTTTGGATCTGCGGATGACTCTGCAGACAGCCGACCCAGTCGTTCAAGTCATCGATAGTGATATAGAGGATGTTCGTTTTCGAGCGATGGTGATCGGCGAAAGCGAAAATCGCGACAGCTACAGAGGCGCTAAAAGTGATGAGGGATCGGATTTGTCTCCTTAACAAGAGCCGGTTCGTGTCTTGGGTTGGGGAAAGCATCTTCAAGAATCTCGCCAGATTTGGGATTTTGCTTCAAGGCAAATGCGCTCTGCGAAAATCGATCATCAGAGGATCCCAGACGATCGGCAGTTAGGATTCCTCTGGCTGTGATAATCGCTTGCGGAGGATAAAGCCATATTGGATCACGGCTAGGATACCGGTGATTGCGGTGGCGATGCAAAGGCCCCAAATGGGTTCGGTAATGGCGAACAGTACTGCGAGCAAGGCGGCGTATTGAAGTACGGTTGTCAGCTTGCTCAGGAATTGGGCCTTGATCGATTTCACTTTTCGGATTCTGCCCACAAGGGCGACGCCCACTGTAATGAACAGCACGCCAAGATCCCGGGATCCAAGAAGGATCCATTGGATGAGTGTAAGCTTGCCCATCCAAACCCAGGTTATCGCGACGGAGAAAAAGAAGAATTTGTCGGCGACTGGATCGATAATCTGGCCCAGATAGCTGGTCCAGCCGAAGAGGCGGGCGATAAATCCGTCAAGGAAATCGCTAGCCAAAGCGATGGCTATCACTGTCAGATGCCAGCCCTCGGGCAAGAAAGGAAAGGCGATGGCCAAGATCAACCGAACAATGGTGATTCCATGGGGAATATGCGAATAGATGCTGGATTGGATTTCAGCCATCGCGATGGGCTGCGGTGGTGGCTAGGCGCCTATTTAGCGTAGGCTCCCCACTGCTTTTCGATCCAGCCAGCATCGGGTTTCGAAGAGGTGACCAAATAGCGGTATCGGGACTGATAAGAATCGCCTGGTTCAATGGTGAATTCTCCATCGAACATGGGAGCATAAGTGAAGTAGGGCATTCTTGGATGCAGACGGACGGATTGGGGAAATCTAAAATTCAAGGGGTGACAAAGGACGGTTATGGATGCCGGCTTTCCGCCTACGACCCCTCTCATGGATACCCAACGTACGCGAGTGTGGTTACCTTCGATCCGTTCGTGGCCATTGCTCGTGAGGAATTCACAGGTGCCATCTGGGTTTGATTCGAGGGGTGTCCAAAGATTGCTGCCGCGAAGTGCCATGCCTCCGTAAAAAGATTTGTTGAAGAGCAAAGGCGAATCGGTCGCTAGTGTTTGCTTGCTCTCGATATCGAAAACGAAGTGCTTTGCGCTACCTTGTCGACCGGTGACCGTCCAGTTTTCATGGAGAACGACGGTATCGATACCTTTGTCAGTGGCGACATGATTGATCTGAACCGTGAACGAGGCTGAATCGCTGGACGAGCTAGTGGAAAGAGTCTTGCCGTGCTCGGTTCGCCCGAGTTTATTGTGGAGGTTCCAGAAATCCACTTTTTTACCTCGAAACTTTGTGTTGGTGCCGGCCATGAAGACTCCTCGTTGATGAGCGTGGTCTTCGGAGAAATCCCCTGAAGCAACTTGTCCCGAAGGGGTGAATACAGGATGAATATAGCCACTGCGGTTGTGAATCCGGTCTATTCCATTTGGGGCAATCTGGACCGCTTTGTTGTACTGTAGGATCGGTTTGCTGTCCTGGAGAATAGTGATTGCGTCTTCGGTTTCCTTAATGGATATTAAAGTGCCCGCCAGCATTTCGCTAGTCGGCAAAAATAAGGTAAGCAGCGAAATCAGCGGAACAAAAATCTGGGATGGTACTGAGGTTCGAGAAACCACGGATTTCAATGGGGTTTGAGGAGAGGCAATTCCAATATTTTTTTCACCTAACTGTCATTTTGAATTATTGACCGAGATTTAAAGTGATCTAATGTCTCCATTGGACCATTGAGGAGCAAGCCTATTATAATTATGACCCAACTATCCCGCCGCCGATTTGTACAAAGCGCAACCCCGGCCAGTGCATCTATGGTCCTAGCTGGTACTCAAGCCTCCGGAAAAGTTATCGGAGCTAACGACCGTCTGAGAATCGCTGTGGTCGGTTTGAATGGACGCTGTAAGAGTTATATTGGGCTCCTATTCGATGCCGAGAAGGAAGCGCATATCGGGAGTTGGGCCAGCAAAGCGAATTAGTTGATGAAAGACGAGAATCGAAAGGGATGCCAGGTTCCCGAACTCGCTCATGTCTAAAGCCAGTATCATGCGATGGATGAATTTTAAAGGTATGGAGGACTGGTTAAGACCTCCTTCACACGTAATTTCGGAGGCCCGAGCCGGTCCTCCCCACCAAAGTTCAGTGTATAAATTGCCTACCTCAAATGAATCGCGCCTTACTGGCCTTTCAAGAGGTAAAAGCGGGTTTATCCCGCGATTTTTTCAGCTGCTTTTCTGCCGATCCGCTATATCGCGGGATAAACCCGCTCCTACAGAGGATAATTTGCCGTCTTCTCAGGCAAGTGCCCGCTCGATTCCACTGGTACCGTTAGCCGTATTCATCTTCCTGTTACCCAAATTGGCAAATGCTAACCCAGTTCCCTCTACAGGATTACAAGAGGTTATCGTAGCCCAGGCATCCTCGAATGCCGATACGCGGAAGGTCCGAGATGCCAAACATGTTTCCACGGGAAAGAAAGAGCCCGAGAAGGATCCTTCATTCGCCGAATATGCGATATTCGAAGATACGTCTCCTCGAGCTGAGCCGACTGCGCCACGAACGACTTCGATACCGCTGAAAATCAGTCGCGGTGATCGGATCGCCTTCGTGGGAAATACGCTCTTTGATCGCGATCGACTTTTTGGGCATTTCGAAACGCTAATCCATCAGAATCACGCGGATTTGGAACTGCCCGTGCGCAATTTGGCTTGGTCGGCGGATGAAGTGGACTTGCAACCTCGGCCAGACAATTTCGGAGATCTCGATCAGCATCTGACGGCTGTCAAAGCGGACGTCATTTTTGCCGCATTCGGATTTAACGAGTCCTTTTCGGGAATCGAAGCCATAAATGAATTCAAGAAACGACTACGGGGCTTTATCAAGCGCACCGTGTCCCGGGCCTTCAATGGCTCGACCGGGCCTCAATTGGTTCTGGTCTCTCCCGTAGCCAACGAAAACGTGGAAGGCGTCGCCGCTGCGGACCTCAATAACGGGCGTTTGGCTGCTTACTCGCGGGCGATGGAAGAAGTAGCCCGCGAAGAAAAAGTAGGTTTTATCGACGTCTTTTCCGCGACTCGTTATGCGATGGATGATCCATCCACGGATCTGACATTCAACGGAGCTCACATGCTAGAGGAAGGCTATCGCGTTTTTGCCAAAGCGGCTTACGAAAAGACCTTTGGGGAAGAGTTGGTGCCGGAAGTAAACGAGCGGATACGGGAAGTGGTTATAGATAAGAATGAACACTTCTTTTCTCGCTACCGGCCTTTGAACACCTTCTACTATACGGGGGGACGAAACAAGTCCTATGGTTATCTCGATTTCCTGCCAGCCATGCGCAATTTCGAAATTTTGGTTTCCAATCGAGACCGCCGTATTTGGGATCTGGCCCAGGGCAAGCGCGTCTCGGAGGAAATCGATGACTCCAATGTTCCCGAGATGCCGGTCACCCATCAGTCGCGCGGGGCCAATGAGTATTTAAGCCCGAAAGACGAGCTGGCGGCCTTCGATGTGGATCCGAGATTCGAAGTTAACCTGTTCGCCTCGGAAGAGGAGTTTCCTGATATCGCTTGTCCGATTCAAATGCGTTGGGATTCCAAAGGGCGCTTGTGGGTGAGCTGTTCGACGACCTATCCGCATGTGTATCCGGGGCAGGCGCCGGCCGACAAGCTGGTGATTCTAGAAGATACAGACGGGGACGGGAAAGCCGACAAAAGCACGGTATTCGCTGATGATCTGCATATACCCTTGAGCTTCGTTCTTGGCAACGGGGGTGTATATGTTTCGGAAGAGCCTGATCTGACCTTCCTCAAAGATACCGATGGAGATGGGAAAGCGGACATTCGGCGTCGTATATTTACCGGCTTTGGCACGGAGGATTCCCATCACGCCTTGCACGATTTCGTTTGGACGCCGGATGGAGATCTGCTTTTCAGGGAATCGATTTTCCACAACTCCCAGGTGGAGACCGTCTACGGACCGATTCGGGCAAAGAATAGTTCTTGGTTTAGCTACAGTCCGTCCACGCATCGACTAACGGCATTTGGCGCCTATCCAAACACGAATCCTTGGGGAGTGACTTTCGATGATTGGGGCAACCATGTGGCTAGCCACCCCATTTTCGCGACTGCGTTTCACGCTACGAATCCCCCCTATCCAGAGCAACACCCGAAAGCGTCGGGAATTCCCGCATATTCAGGTACGTGTGGGCAAGAATTCGTCGACTTCGAATTTTGGCCTGAGGAACTCAAGGGCGGTTTCATCAAAGTGCGCTACAAGCCGAACAATCGAGTGGAGATCCATAAATGGATCGAGAAGGAGGACAGCTTTGTGGAGGAGTATCAGAGCGATCTCATTTTCTCCCGAAACCTGAGTTTCATACCTGTCGATATTCGATTTGGTCCAAGAGGAGCGTTGTATGTTTGCGATTGGTACAACCCAATCAAGGGGCACGCTCAATATTCTCTGCGAGATGAACGCCGGGATCGCAAATCGGGTCGTGTCTGGCGGATCGTCCCCAAAGGAGCGACGCTTCAAGATCCGCCGAAAATTCATGGAGCGTCGATAGTCGAGTTGCTGGATCTGCTGAAGCGACCCGAATACCGTTATCGCTATTGGGCCAAACGGGAATTGAGAGATCGCGATCGGGTTCAAGTTAAGCGTGCTCTAGATAGCTGGGTCGATGGACTGGATCGCGATGACGATCGATTTCGGCACCAGCAATTGGAAGCGATTTGGCTATATCGAGGAATCGATGCCGTGAATACGGATTTGCTGGCGGAACTGCTTCAGTGCGACAATCACTTGGCTCGAGCAGCGGCGACTCGCCAGCTAAGGTATTGGTCAGAGGAACTACCCAACAGCGAAAATGCCCTCAAGACGAGCTCTTCGGACAGTAGCGCTTTGGTTCGAATGGAAGCAGTGATCGCCGCAAGTTATGTAGGCACGCCTGGAGCCTTGGAAGCGGCTCGAAAGGTCGTCGAAAGGCCCTCTGGAACTCATCTAGATTATGCGATTGCGACTTCGTTAGGATCGGAAAACCTGACACGGCATTGGAAAGGCGAGGAGGAGCGCTACCCGGATATCGAAGCGTTCCTCAATGAATTCGATCTGAAATCCAAGATCAATGAAGGAAAGTCAAAACGGGGAGCTACAGAGGCCTCGTTCGATTCTCAGAAAGGGCTCGTCAAGGTTGACATTTCCTGTGTCCCGGAGCGGATGATGTACACGGTAACGGAATTCAAAGTGAAGGCTGGGGCTCCTGTTAGGCTAACTTTGGAAAACCCTACGGCAACGCCGCACAATCTAGTTATCGTGAAGCCTGGCGCGGACGAGGAAATCGGAATGGCGGGAAATGCTATGGCGGCTGATCCTCAGGGCGCGTCGAAGCACTTCGTTCCGGAATCAGACAAAGTTCTGTTTGCCACTAAGCTTTTGCAGCCCGATACGAGCGAAACTCTTCGTTTCATAGCTCCGAAAGAGCCAGGCGAATATACCTATGTATGCACATTCCCAGGACACTGGGTCATGATGCGTGGCGTGATGATCGTCGAGTAGACTCAGGGTTTCCCAGGCGAGAATTTCCGTATCGAAAATTCGGGTGAATCGGTGATTTTCTTAGCTGGCGGACGCGGAGGAATTAATCGCTCTGCGTCCGTGCTGGCTGTTCAAAAGCACTTTCGTAATATGAGGCTAGGTGAGAATCCTGTCAAATCGGTTTGGCAAGCGAAATTTGTCAATTTGAGCTTGTTTTGGAAGTTCTAGGAGAGCCTGAATTTAGGAATTTCCCCATTTTCCCGGCTATGAGCTCCCAGTATTTATACGGATCGCAGGGTGGTTTCAATCTGTGGTTTGACAGCCCCAGGGCCAAGGCTAGTGATACTTGCACTTTGTTATGTCTGAAAAGCCCAACGTTCTCCTTATCTCTACGGATCATTGGCCCGCTTCCCTGTTTGGGTGCGCAGGCCATCCTGCTGTTCAAACGCCGACTTTGGATCAATTGGCAGCCAATGGTACGCGATTTACCAATACATATGCGGAGTGCCCGGTTTGCATTCCCGCAAGACGGACATTAATGACGGGGACGACGCCTCGTACCCATGGCGACCGGGTTTTCCAAGAGACCTTGCCCATGCCGGATCTGCCAACCATGGCGGACACCTTTCGGAATGCTGGATACCAGGCTTATGCGGTTGGAAAGTTGCATGTGTATCCGCAGCGAGATCGGATTGGTTTCGATGATGTCATACTGGATGAAGAGGGTCGACAGATCTATGGTGTAGTAGACGACTACGAGCTGTTTTTAGGCGACCAAGGCTACGCGGGGCGTTTTTTCGAACACTCGATGAGCAATAACGAGTATAGCTATCGCCCTTGGTTTTTTCCGGAAGAACTGCACGCCACGAATTGGGCCGCCAATCAAATGTGCCGGGTGATCAAGCGTCGCGATCCAAATCGCCCCTCCTTCTGGTACCTCTCTTTCCGCCACCCCCATCCGCCGTTGTTGCCCGTTCAAGACTATATCGATCTGTACCGTGATATGGGCGTGGAGATAGATATGCCCTTCAAGGGCAGTTGGACGGATGCCGAGGATCTCTGTTTTAGCCTTCAAGTCGATTTTGATAGGGGCAGCAAAATGACCCCCGAGCAAATTCGCGGAGCTCGACTGGCCTTCTACGCCCTATGCACACAGATTGATCATCAGCTTAGGCTGATTATCGGCACGCTCCGAGAGGAGGGCTTGCTGGATAATACGATCATCTGTTTTACCTCGGACCATGGCGACATGCTGGGAAATCATGGCATGTGGGCCAAACGGCTGTTCTTCGAAAACTCGGCCCACATCCCCATGCTGCTCATGGGGGTAAAAGGGGATGAGCGTGTGGGTCATCATCGGATCGACGATCGTCTCGTCGGCTGGCAGGATGTAATGCCGACGTTGTTGGATCTGGCTGGTATCGATATACCCGATACGGTTGAAGGGATTTCCATGGTAGGGGAAAATAAGCGGGAGTTTTTCTACGGCGAAATCGATGAAGGCCCGCGAGCGACCCGTATGATTCACGATGGCCGGTTCAAGCTGATCTACTACGGTACAGGAAACTGGAAGTTCCTTTTTGATCTGGAAAACGATCCAAATGAACTTGAAGATCTTTCCGCCTCGTCTGAACATGCGGAAGCTCTGGAGCGATTGGAAACGGCACTAATCGGCGAGCTTTACGGGGGCGATGAAAAGTGGGTGAAAGATGGAAAACTGGTGGGGGAGCCAGACAAGCCTTTCAAGCCTGGGCCGAATCGGTCCCTGACAAGCCAGCGAGGAGCCCATTGGCCGCCACCGCCAGCCAGTAATATGCCCCAGATCGAGTGGTATTCGGCGGAGGATTACAAAGGTTAGAACTCGGTTTGGGAATCGCGTGAGCAACCCGCTCCTCCGCATCGCTTCGGCAGCGCTAGCGGATAGGCCAAATGAACGTAGGATGGGCGTCCTGCCTGCTTCAATTCTTAGAACAATACGCTAGAAGCCTATCCTGCGTTGGGTGGCCTTTAGGAGATCGACCGCTACCAGATTGAGAGTTTCGAAGGATCAAGCCCAGTCGTCGCCCGGCCCGCGATCCTCCCTGTCTTTGCGAGAGCTCGTGGTTAGCCGCGTGAGGCGCTCTCCTTCAAGTACTTGTCGTTAAGTTTCTTAACGGACCAGAGAAGGCCGCGGGCGACGAGATCAAGATAGCGATCATCGGCGACGGTTTCGTCATAATGTCCAATCGTGGTGCTGAATACGCGGCTATCGTAGTAATCGTTGGTCCAAACGACAACGGCTTCAGCATCCTGCGCAGGAATGAGTTTCCCTTGGCGCTTGCGTTCCTTCTGGTGTTGAAAACCAGTTGCCAAAGCCTTTGCCCCTGGAAGGATCTGCACATTGTTATAAAGTTCTTCGTTTCCGGTCGCCCAGTCCTTGAGAACTTTCGTTACGGGGTGTTTTGTATTGGTAAAACTGATAGCGATAGGCTCCTTGGGTCCGTGTCCGCTAGATTGAATACCGAGATAATCGAACCAGAGGCTGGCATCGGTGCCCGCCTTGGTCGGGTTGCGATGATCCCCAACCCGGAAACTGTGCATGGCGCAGTGCAAGTTAACCCCTGGGATGCCGTTGCGGTGGGGGGCGAGAATATCCTTCAAGACCGAAACGTCGTCCATCTTAGCTGCGCATTCATTGTGTATAACGACGTCGTAGCCACGGGCGTAATTTGGATTCCGGTAAAAGGCGAAAGGAGGGTTAGTGGAAGTGTCGTCGGAGTGAATCTGATCGACGATAATGTTAGCTCTAGCCTCGATGCCTTTCTTGAGAATGTTTTTCTGTGTGGCGTAGGAATGGCAGCAACCTCCTGTGATCAGGAGAGCGCGAATCGGCTTAACGTCATTCTGAGCTTGGAGAGGTAGAGTCGAAAGAAATGCGGCGGCTAGAATAGCGACGGTCGCAGTGTTGAGACGAGGTTTGCTTTTCATATATGACCTTGGAGAGTATACGGCCTAAAAGGTAAAGATGGACAAGTCATAAGTTTTCGGATTTCAATTCGCCGCCCTGCAAGTCGCTAGATTGCTGGATAATTCCCTTTCCAAGCGATGGAGATTCGATTAACCTTTCGAATTGTCGAAAGAGGAGGGTCAGTTTGGAGCGTTTTTTATCGAGGACGTGGATACTATTGAGGATCGCCTGTCGTTCAAGCAGGTTAAGGACAAAAATATTCTGCCATCCCGCTACGATCATCGAGACTTGAGTATCGCGCAGATGTTTATGTTCATGATCGCCAATACCGATTTCAGTTTCTACGCGAGCGAGGATGAGTGTTGCCACAATGCCACAGGAGTACCTAAATGGCAAACGCATAAATCTCGTCGTTTGTGGATTGATTTCGTAGCGGCGAACAGCAGGCTGTTTCCCATGAAATTCGTAATGCCTCGCCCCATGGCTCTCTTGTTGGCCTTGTTTACGCTCCCAGGGCTTCTCGCCGAAACGCCGCCGAACGTAGTTCTTTTGATGGGAGATGACCATGGTTGGGACGAGGTGGCTTACAATGGGCATCCATATTTGAAGACGCCGATATTGGATGAGATGGCGTCGTCGGGATTGCGACTTGATAAGTTCTACACGGCGTCGCCGGTTTGCTCCCCGACAAGAGGCAGCGTGATCACAGGTCGCCACCCCAATCGATACGGAACCTTTATGCCGAATTGGTCAACGCGTCCTGAAGAGGTTGGAATAGCAAAGTTGCTCAAAGGAGCCGGTTATCGAACCGGGCATTTCGGGAAATGGCATTTGGGTCCGGTCAAGGCGAGCTCGCCCACGAATCCTGGGGCTTTTGGTTTCGATGAATGGCTGTCTCATGACAACTTTTTCGAGCTGGATCCAGTGCTCTCGAGAAACGGAGGCAAGCCGCGAAAATACCCGGGTGAGAGCAGTGAAATCGTTATCGACGAAACGATCCGCTTCATAGGCGAGACGGAGAAGAACACACCATTTTTCGCGGTCGTTTGGTTCGGCTCGCCTCATGAACCCTATATGGGCTTGACCGAAGATTTGGCTCTTTATGATCAAATACCTAGTTTGTTCAATGACCGCGGAGTTGGACTCACGAGCTTGGAAACAGGCAAAGCAACCACGCGTCCACTCGGGGATGTGTTGCGAGAGCGCTATGCTGAAATTACTGCGATGGACCGGGCTATTGGAAAGCTGCGAGACTATTTGAATGACGAGGGAAGGAGAGGCAATACGTTGCTTTGGTACTGCGGAGACAATGGTGTGCCATCGAGTGGCAACGCTACCAATCCATTCAATGGTTTGAAGGGAGACGTATACGAAGGTGGAGTACGGGTCCCGGGAGTGATCGAATGGCCAGACCGTATTCGGAAAAATCTTATATCGGATGTGAATACGGTAACGAGCGATATGCTTCCAACGCTTTGCGCATTGGCGGGACAGGCTTTACCCGACAGGCCGCTGGATGGGATTAACTTGGTTTCGCTTTTGGATGGGAAAATGTCTAGCCGTCCTGAGCCGATCTATTTTTGGGAATACGACACCAACTGGGAGACGTCCACGAAGAGGAAACCTTATATCGAGCCGAGTCTCCAAGATGGAACGACGCCATTAGTGAAACAGATGGCTGGAAAGTACACGCGAAGTTTCGTCAATTTTCATCATCCGGTAATCCGAGACGCCGACTATGCCGGTCCCAAAGCTGTATTGGATAATCGATACAAGCTGGTAATCGATGCTAAAAGAGGTTCGGGGATCGAACTATTCGATTTGGCCAATGATCCCTATGAGACCACGGATCTGTCCTCCGCCATGCCCTCCCTGGTTGAGCGTATGAAAGATCAGCTGAGGGAATGGCAGGACTCCGTTCTCAATAGTTTGACCGGAGCGGATTATTGACGTCTCAAGAGAATTATTGATAATACTCCGTAGTTAAACTTCTCGGAGCTCCCATGGTAGTGCTGACTGCGAGTCTGGCGTAGCCTAGGCGAAGACTGGCCCCAGTCAGCCGAAAAAGGAGAGGTTTATCGCGGCGTAAAGCCGCTCCTGCGATGAATGGGTATGAAGTCTTTCCATCACTCCTCCTCGTCATCTTCACCCTCCGTGCCCACGACTTCTAGTTGACCTAATTCTACACGGGATTTGTCGGTAACTCGTTTTTTCACGAGCTCCCCCATGTTTTTGCCGAAGTAATTGCCGGCGACGAGGTTCATGTCCTTGAGGGCATCGCCAAAGGCCTGGCCAGTAGCCCGAATACTGTATCGAGTTGTCCAATGCAGGTGGATCTCGCCTTCGCCCAGCTTGCGGATATCGTAAGCCATAAGAACAATGAAATAGCGTTCCTCGTTGAGAAGATTCATTAGATAGCGTTCTTCGCTGGGACCGATGTCTCCTGCGAACGCCTCTTCCATGCCTATCAAATGGGCCATGTAATTCATCGAGCCTTGGTTGCCTTGCTGAATAGTGAGATTCTTGTTGATCTCGAATTGCATGTCCTGAATCGCGTTCAAGGCGCTGACATCCACGGATCCGCCTCTCGAGCTGGCTGAGGCGACAGCTCCATCGCCGAATCCGTAGTCCTCAAGCGAAGTGATTCCCTGCAGCTCTTCAAACGAGTCTTGCACGGAAGTGGCTCCGTAGTGGACGACTATCAGCAAATCCGCTTTTTGAGGATCTGGAACCGGCAGAAAATTCTGTTTTTGCAGGTGGGTAGCGATTTCCAGGGCGAGCTCGCCAAAGCTCATGTTGTTCATGGCCGGATCATTGCGTGTACCTGGATGAAAACGGCCCTTCATGAAAGCGTAGGTCAACACTTCCTTCGATGGATCCTGTTCGCGAGCGATTGAGAAGTCCTCGTGAGCCTTGGAGTTGACTACTACGAGGCTGGCGGCCCGGGATGTTGTGCTTAAGGCGAGCGTAATCGTCAGGAATGCCAGCAATGAGTTTAGCTGGAGTTGGGTTCGGAGATTCATCGAATAGTTGCAACAGCGTAAACGCTAGCGAGTTCCACTCAGTTACGATTCGCTGTTCGCGCCAACTTGGGCTCAGCTAGCTCTGGCTAAGGCGTTTGACCGGAGCGTCGGCAAAAATAGTTCGAACCTCTTCCAATATTTCCATGATTTGGTCGGCATGGGGACTGTTGCTCAGGGCCTCCCGCATAGCTTTCTTATCGTGTTTCTTTACCGTATTGCCAGGAAACCAATGGCTAGCGTTCCCCAGCATGTTATAACGCCACTTGCCAAAATCAACGAGATCGACCGCCTTCGCCCAAGTCCACAAACGGACGGTGTCTTTGACGTTGATCCCTTGTGGTAGATCGCTCCACTCCGGTATCCCCATGTGCCAGGTTTCAAGCCAGTCTTCGCCGCATTTCTGAGCAACCTCTCTGTACAAGCTCTCCTGGATAGGCGCGATGGTTTCCTTTGATCGGTCATAGTATTCCAGGGCTTGAACGTGCGTATCGAAATCGCTGGGACGAGCGGCTCCGCAGCTTATCGTGTGAACATTCGGGTTGGCCCAGCAAAACAGGTCGTTGAAAACCATGGGATGCAGAGGCTGGCAAAGCTGCTTCAGTTTTTCGGGCGGGTTGTAGAGTCGCCCTCCCTTATCGTTGGGACTGATGATAAAGACACCCATGTCTTTTTTGGCGGCCGCTTCGATTGCGGGTCCGTTGAGTTGGGCGATCAGATACCAGTGAAGGTTTACGTATTCAAAATCTCCGCGTTCAATCGTTTCAACGATCTCCGCATTGGAACCATGCGTTGAGAAGCCGATATGCCTGGCCCGTCCTTCCTCTTTCAGTTTGTAGGCCTCTTCCAGGCAGCCCCCGTCTCTCAGAGCGAATTCAATGAGCTCACGGTTGTTCAATCCATGCAGACTTAGGAGATCGACGTAGTCCTGCTGCAGATACTTCATGGATTTTTCGAAGGTTTTTCGGAAGTCTTTGGGATCATCCTCCGGAGCTACCTTGGTTTGCAAGATGATCGATTGGCGATCGAAATTCTTTAGAGCAAATCCCAATTGCATTTCGGAGCTTCCGTAGCCACGAGCCGTTTCGATGTGATTAATGCCTAGCTCCAGAGCTCGCTCGATGGTGCATTCGAGATTTTCTTGTCCCTCTTTGGGCACTTCATCCCAGGGAATGTCATCCCATTTGTGCTGGTACCGCATCCCCCCACAGGAGATGGCCGGCATTTGTAGTTCAGTTTTACCAAATCGTTTGTACTTCATTGACGGGTGGAGGCTTGGAAGGCGGATTCAATCTGGAACGCAGGCAAGCTCGGGAAAAGCTACTCGATCCTCGCCAAAAGACTGTTGGACTCCTCTTCGGTTGGTTAGCATAAACCGAGCCTGGTTTTGCTCGGCTGTTATCAAATTCTCGATATCGGAATCGGACACTTTTCTAACCGCGACCTCGATCTGCTCGCTGTCAAGATCATCGAGCAACTTCGCTTCTCCTTGCATGGGTATAAAGTCTTGGACTCGGTGGGGGAATTCGGTTAACCGGCCTACCGATCGATTTTCCCTTTTTTGGAGCCTGTGACAGAAGCGGCTTAGTTCTTGGAGAAGTCTGACGTTCCTAATCAACCCCAGTTTTCCAGATCCCATGATTTCGGTAAAAGCGGTTCGCTCTAATCGAGGTTGCTCCCAACCGAAACCGGCAGCGTTGACGACAAGCTCCAGGAACGCTTTGGGATTGTCGCTTTGAGCATGGCTGGAAAAATGGGCCTCGAGATTCGTTAGCGACCCATACTTGCGCTCGATCCCATTCAGAATGCGTTTGACGGCGCGATTCATGGATCTCAGCTCGCCAAGAATTTGGCCTAAGATCACCTCCTCGTCTTCGCGATTCTGCTTTTCTACGTTCCAATTGTTCAAGTTGAGGGCTACTAAAACGCCTCCGACAATCAGCACGAACTCGCCGGTCGCATAAAGTAGGTACTTGCGAAAGCTTCTATCTCCAACGAGACGGCGTCTGATTCTGCGAAGCAGGCTAAACATCAGTTGGAAAGCCTTGTTCGGTGAAGGGGAATGTCAACGCTGGCGCCTGTGGGAATTCAATGGGGGACAAAGGCATAATGTTTTGCCATTTAGCCGAAGCGGCTTTCTATTGGGGGCAGTGATCACACTAAATCCTCACCCCTCTTTGAGGTCTCTCTTCTGGCTGTCAATGCTCTCGTTATTTTTCCTCGCGGCGAATGCAGGTAAAGGGAAACCCAACATCATTCCCTTCGCTGACAATGGCGGATTGAAGATGCTATACGACAATCGCCAGTACCCGCACGCGGTTAGTTTGGGTGAGAAAATGCACGTCGTTTGGCGAGGGGACGATGGGTTTCCCTATTGCGCTTACTACGACTTGCAGGCCCGCTCGTTTTCCGAACCAGTTTTATTGATCGAGGGATTCGAGGACGAAATCAATGCCCGAAAATACAGGCAAGACCACCACTTCGCTCCCGTAATATGGTCGGATCAAGACGGATATCTGCATGCCCTGTTTGGATGCCATCGGACGACCGGGATCCACTTGGTCTCCAAAAAGCCCGGCGATTCCACCCAATGGCGAAGAGGTATCGATTTTTCGGAGTCGATTTCCTATCCCAAGATTCATCGCATATATGACGAAAAGACCCTAGTCTATACGCGATATTCTGGTCACCTGGGATTCTGGCAGTATCATGTTTCCAATGACGGTGGAAATACATGGCAGGGAGGCGGACGTCCCGTCATCAATCTGGGAGAGGAGCCGCAGGACGGGCTTCATGCAGCGTTTTCGGGTTCGTACAATACGACTGCAGTCAGCGAGGACGGTACTCGGCTCCATGTGGCTTTTATTTGGAAAGTTGAAGATCCTCTGTACAACAAACGTTACGATGCATTCCTGAACGACCATTTGCAGCGCTACAATCTATACTATCTCTACGTCGATCTTCCTACTGGACGGGGTTACAATATAGATGGCGAGGAAATCGAATTGCCGGTTCGGAAGAAAGTGGCCGATGAGAAATGTCTGGTGTGGGACACTAAAGAGCGAGTGGCGGCCGTAGGCCCTTCCATTTGCCTGAACGAGATGGGCGAACCTGCATTTCTACTGCCTGTATCGGAAGAAACGCCGACGGATAGCAGTTTCTATTTCGTCTCTCGAGGACAAGAAAAGTGGCGCAAAACGCGCATCGCCAAAACGCTTCATCCATTTAATGCGAGCTGCTTGCAACTCGATGAGCAAGGCGTCTATCGGGCCTTAATGATAACGGGTAGCGGCGAGAAAATCATAAAAAAGGGGATGGATGAATACGGGTGGGGGCAGCGTGTAGAAGAGTGGGTGTCGGAAGATCAGGGCGCATCCTGGAGACTTCGCAGCGACCTTTCGCCAAAACGGGGCATGCATTACCAGAATATTCAGTTTGTCTCTGATGGCCTGGAGCGAGAGCGCCAGGATCTTTTCTTATTCTATGGTTGGAGAGATGCGGATAGCCCGGGTGTTGGGTACCTTTGGGATTCCCGTCAATAGGGATAGAAGGTTCGTAGAATTGTGTGCCATAATGACACGGTTACGTCTTAGTGGCGGTCAAGGCGGCCCTGTGCTGCTGCTCTACAATCCCCTTTACAGAGGTGGCGATTGAGTGGTTCGATCTCATCGCCCCTATCATAAGTAATTAATATACAGCTAAATAAGCGACTTGATATTTTCGGAACGGGCACGAAAGCTTTGAGACTCAAGACAATCCGACTTCGGTACGATTTATGCGATGGTAGCCTCAGGAGGAAAACTGAATGACAGACCCAAATCGACTTACGGAAATGGCTCGCAATGCCCTAACTGAGGGACAGGCGATTGCCCGGCGGAATAAGAACAACGAAGTAGACACCCTGCACCTCCTGTCGGCGCTTGTCGGGCAAGAGAAGGGGATAGTCCAAGGACTGCTCAGCAAACTGGAAATCACCCCTAATGCCATGGCTTTGAGCATCGATAGGGAGATCGCCAAACTACCGAGCGTTTCCGGTTCTGTAGACAGCAGCAAGATTTTCATTACGCCCGCCTTGAATGACGTTTTTACGAAGGCGGAAGAAGAGGCCGCCAGTTTGAAGGACGATTTTGTCAGCGTGGAGCACTTGTTTTTGGCTTTGCTGGCAACGGGCAAACCGGCGGCTCTAGCCAATTTGTTCAAAAGCTTCGGCTTGGACCGGGGCAAGACACTGACAGCCTTGCAATCCGTGCGAGGATCTCAGCGGGTGACGAGCCAAAACCCAGAGGCGACTTTCCAGGCATTGGAAAAGTATGGCATGGATCTAGTACAACAAGCGCGTAGAGGGAAAATGGATCCTGTAATCGGTCGTGATGACGAGATTCGTCGAGTCATTAGAATTCTGTCTCGCAAGACCAAAAACAATCCAGTGCTTATCGGGGAACCGGGTGTGGGTAAAACCGCCATCGTGGAAGGACTGGCTCAGCGTATAGTCCGAGGAGATGTTCCTGAAGGGTTGAAGGACCGGACGGTTTTCTCATTGGATATGGGTTCGCTTTTGGCGGGAGCGAAATACCGAGGCGAATTCGAAGAGCGCCTGAAAGCCGTGTTGCAGGAGGTGAAAACCTCAGAGGGCCAGATCATTCTCTTTATTGATGAGTTGCATACTATCGTCGGAGCGGGCAAAGCTGAGGGAGCGATGGATGCGGGCAACTTGCTCAAGCCCATGCTTGCCCGGGGTGAGTTACACTGTATCGGAGCCACGACCTTAGACGAGTATAGGCAGAATATCGAAAAAGATGCTGCCTTGGAGCGACGCTTCCAAAGCGTCTTGGTGGATCAACCGAATGTGGAAGACACGATTTCAATACTGCGGGGATTGAAGGAGCGATTTGAGGTGCACCATGGGGTGCGTATTCAGGACAATGCTCTGGTCAGCGCGGCTACACTTTCGGATCGTTATATATCCGACAGATTCTTGCCAGACAAGGCGATCGATCTCGTCGATGAAGCCTGCGCCAGCATCCGAACCGAAATGGATAGCATGCCGGAGGAGTTGGATGCTTTGACCCGGCGTTTGATGCAGCTGGAGATCGAAGAAACGGCCCTTTCACAAGAGACGGACCAAGCATCGAAGACCCGATTGAATAACCTCCGCAAGGAGATCGCGGATCTGAAAGAGCAAGACAAGGCTCAGCGCCAGCAATGGGAGAACGAAAAAGCCTCCGTATCCAAATTACAGGATCTTCGTCAGTCTATCGAAAATGCGAAAGCGGAAATCGAAAGAGCGGAGCGTTCATATGACCTGAACAAGGCGGCCGAATTGAAGCATGGACGATTGCCTCAATTGGATGCTGAATTGGCGGAAGCTGAATCTAAGCAAGCTGAGCGGACTTTGGTGAAGGAGGAGGTTTCTCAAGAGGAGATAGCCGATATCGTTTCTCGCTGGACGGGGGTTCCGGTAACGCGCCTCATTGAAGGAGAGAGACAGAAACTATTGCATCTTGAATCGATTATGCACGAGCGTGTTATCGGCCAAGATGAACCTGTTAAACTCGTATCCGAAGCCATACTACGAGCCAGGGCGGGAATAAAGGATCCTAGCCGCCCAATTGGCAGCTTTATCTTTCTAGGGCCCACCGGAGTAGGAAAAACGGAATTGGCTAAGACGTTAGCGGAAACGCTGTTCGATAGTGAGGATTCAGTCGTTCGTATCGACATGTCCGAGTATATGGAGCGCCATGCGGTTGCCCGCTTAATCGGGGCTCCTCCTGGTTATGTAGGATATGAAGAAGGCGGGCAACTGACCGAAGCCGTTCGTCGCAAGCCTTATTCGGTGTTGCTTTTCGATGAGATCGAAAAAGCCCATGCGGATGTCTTAAACGTAATGCTCCAGATTCTAGATGATGGCCGGGTAACGGATTCACATGGGCGGACAGTTGATTTTAAGAATACGGTGATTATTATGACGTCGAACATCGGCAGTCAGCATTTGTTGGATGGGGTTGTGGGCACGGAAATTCCCGAGTCTGTCGAGGAGTCGGTTCTTACTGAGCTTCGGGCTCACTCTCGTCCCGAGTTCCTGAACCGGGTAGACGAGACGGTGATATTCAAGCCACTTAATCTCGAGGAGATCGAGAAGATCGTCGTCCTTCTTCTGGCTGAGCTCAACAAGACCCTTACGGATCGTCGGATTACGGTCTCGCTGGACAGCGATGCAATCGCTTGGATCGCTGAGAAAGGATTCGATCCGGTCTATGGGGCCCGCCCTTTAAAGCGGTTTATGCAACGATCAATTCAATCGTCCTTGGCCCGAGCCATTATCGAAGGCCAGGTGCAAGACGGAATGGAAGTCGTGTATTCGTTGGAAGGAGACGACTTGAAGCTCGCTCGGGCCGTAAATGCCGAAGCGGTGTAGGGGAGCGATTTTGCTCCCTAGTAGTTGCGTCGGACTTGAGGTAGGGAGGACCGGCTTGGTTCTTCGCCTAAATTTTTCTCAGTATTGGACCAAGCCTCACTGCCTGTCTAGGCGTCGCTACTTGTTTAGATCGTCTAGACGAATTGGCTCTTCCAATAGCGGGTGGGGATTGCCGCCAGCCCAATGACTGCCACCTGGGCAAGCATGTAGGCTGACAGGTAGGCAAATGCTGCGTCCATGAAGCCGTAGGCATGCAATCCGATGCCTAGCATGTTCGTTCCGAACCATGACCAGCTGCAAATGACGTTGCCGAAAACGGCCAGCATCATCAGCCCTCGCGTATTGACGAACCCGCCCCAGCGGCAGTGAAGGATTACTGCATTCCAAATGACGATTAGAAGGGCCCCGTTTTCTTTCGGATCCCACCCCCAGAAGCGACCCCAGGATTGGTCCGCCCAGATGCCCCCGAGGATCGTGCCTACAAAACTGAAAAGTGTGGAGAAACAAACGATTCCGTAGACCATGGAGCCGAATGTTCGAGCCGTCTTTTTGTCGACTCGGTGGGACAAGACGGACATCAGAATAAAGATGAAGCCTATCGTTCCAGCCAAAAATGTAGCTGAGTAGCCGAGAGTGATGATGATCACGTGAGTTGCTAGCCAGAAGTTGTTGTCAAGCACAGCTCGGAGCATTTCCAAGGTGTCGCCGCCTACTGATAGATGGTGGGCGACCAAAAGGGTAGCGAATCCAATAATGGCCGCGGTGGCATTGCCCATGCTGTTTTTGAATATCGCCTCCAACACGATTGCCAGAAGTACGGCGCCCCATCCGACAAAAACTGCCGACGAGTAGAGATTAATGACGGGAGCATAGCCAATGATGTAGATGCGGAACATGATTCCGATCGTGTGTATGGCGGCGCAGGAGCAAATGAGTCCGAATGCCGCCTTGTTCATGATTTGAGGCCAACGTACCCATGAGATGATTACGGCCAAAAAGGCCATTACGTATCCGGTTGCGGCGATATAAAACGGTTCAATGAAATTGAACTGCTGTTCGACGCTGGCTTTACTCACCAGTGCCGGGTCAACCGCTCGCAAGTCTGCATGCAGTTTTTGGACGTTCTCATTGAAGGTTTGAAAATCATCGGTTCGATAAGAATCAATGACGGCAGCGTAGCTGCGAATGATTTCACTGGCTCCGCCTTCGCGCAGAACTTGTCTCAAAACATGGCTCGTTTTGTTCCACTCTAGCTCTTCGCCGCCGGTATCCTGGGGAAAGGTCAATAACTTGGCTGATTGCTCGAAACCTTGATAGAGGAATCCGATGCTCATCATTTGATTGAAAGCGGTTTCGTCGTACTCCGCTCCTTGTTGACGGAGATTGACGGCTTCGATTCCCTCAGCCGCAAAGTGCTCTAGATCGTTGAGCTCTTGCGTGAACGAGGCTACTTGCCCGTGATGAAGCGATTGACTGAGACCCGTATAGTTAGACAAGGCTCGCGCCAATGTTATGACCGCTCTTTGAAACCTTGACCGTTGAGCGTCTTCCAGCTCGCTGGCTTGTTGAGCTTGTTCGCTAATCGTTTTTAACGATGGGCCAATTTCACTAAAGGAATAGTAGAATTTGTCGCTCCCCGGCCCCAGCAAGGCTATCATGACTTCGCTGCGATTACTTGGTTTATTGGGCAGCTTTAGCAAGGCTCGGACGTCTTCATCCTGAATGCGGAAAATGGGTCTCTCATGAGCTAGGTCGGGACGCATCATCAGTTCGGTTAGCCAAACGATAGCTGGCGTCTTCTCGCCGTTTTCGTCCTTGAATGTGCGCTTGAAGCGCATGCCCAGCAGCGCGTTGCGGGCCACAGAATCCAGAGGTTGCACACGGCCATTCAAATGAACGGGCGTGTTGCCAAAGGCATCGTAGTCGATCTCGCTGCTAGGGGATTGCTTCCTGTAGTTGGAAGCGAAGTACAACAGAAGGACAGTAATAGAGATAATCCAGGGCAGACGTTGTTTCATGACTTCTTTAATCGCTTCTGGGTAAACGAGAACAGGCCGATTCCGAATTGAACAGATAGACCAAGGAAAATGAGAATGCAGCTAATGTATGGGAGGTGTCTTCCTGGATTGCTGACGACTTGAAGGATAGTCGTGGTGTCCTCGTTAGCGAAACCGCTTTGGAAAAACGTTAGCCCATCGTATCGTAACGGGTGATTCATGTAGATGAGGAATTCCCGTTTCTCACCTCGTTGGGGATGGGTGAGCTCGATATCGCTAGAGAAATTCATAGGGATGTTGGTTCCCAGGTAGCGGTCGTGACTGAAATCGAGCAGCTTGATATCGAAGGGGTAGTAGTAGCGTTTGCGTCTGATTTCCATCGAATACTCTTTCCCCTGGAATTGGAACTTCTGTTGAGGGAAGCCGAGGCTTGCCAGCCAGGTTCCTGCGACCTCCCCGTTGGCGTTGTCGAATACAGTGAGGATCGCGGTGGTTCGATTAACATCGTCCATCTTGCCGGTTTTTGGAAGGGGAATGGCATACGTGTTGAGCCCGATTCCTTGATTGACAGTAAGGGCATCGCTGGGGGCGGTATCATCCCGACGACGTAACTCGGCATTGGCCATGTAGCGATTGACGCTCACGGTAAAGGGGAGCTCTTCATGACGGGCGTCTTGCTTGTTCTCCATCATTACGTGAGGGAAAGCATAAACACGATCGGTCTCTTGGGAGCGACTGTGGTCGGTGATAGCCAACTCCGCGATTTGCCGATCCTCAGAATAATTTGAGCTCCCGCCTTCGTCGATGATCATGGCGCTGTCGACTTGCATCATGCTGCTGATGAGCTCGCCGATGAGGAGGGTTATGACGCCGAAGTGGACGAGTAGTACGCCAGTCTTTTTCCAGGAATAGCGAAAGCGGACGAAAAGAGCTGTGACCAGGTTAATTAGTAGAAGAAAGCCGATTGTGTATCCACCCGGAAAGTAAGGGATAGACACTCCGATGCCGGGGATCTCCCAATAAAGGAAAAAGCTATAGAAGTAGAGTTCGGTAGCTCCGTGAATGCCCAATTGTACTTGGGCGATGGTGCCAATGAATACTAGGACGACGCCTAGAACCATGCAACTGATGGCTAGCTCGAACGATGAAAAGAATTTAATGAAAGGTCTCATGCGCTATGGCAGCTCAAGGGGATTCCGGTTCGAATCGAGTCGATCGAAGCAATTGCAGGAACGTGTTTAGCTGCGTTTCTACGAGAAATATTTCCCCCCTCAGTTTAAAGAAAAAGCTCTGGCCATCATGTTCCATCACGGCCGCTAAAATTCGTTCCTCGACCTTCTTTTTTTCCTCCTCGGTGCGAGGAGCTAGGTCGAAGAAATTGAATTGCAAGTCCTCTGCCGCGATCGGTTTTGCATTGGAGTCGACTTGGGATTCGGACCAGCGAGGAAGTCCGATTTGCTGCCGCCACCGGTTCACGTTGGCGAAGAGCCCGCCGGCATCGCCGGGAAAACGGGTGATGGAAAAATCTCCCGGATCGAAGCCTTCAAGTTCGATCTGAAAGCTGGCAATGCGAAATGAGGATCCGCTGGATTCGGTCCATCCTTCTGGTGTTTCGAAAGCGAGGACAAGGGATTGAGATTCAGATGATTCGGCTTCTTGAGAGCTGGCAGCGTTGGCGTCAGTAAATTCCAGTGATTCGATGAAGTTGTCGAATATGGGCTTCTGGCCATCCACGATTGATTGTGGACCGGACATTTTGAAGAACCAGCTCTCCCCCCGGTACATAAAAATAGCAGCTACTATTCTAGCTGCCTGTGGGTCTTCGTTTTCGGGCAGGATGTCCACTATCTGGCCGCGGTGGCCATCTATTGTCAGGTCGCTCAGAGAAGTGGCGAGCTCATCTTGACTGATTGCGCTGAGGCCAGCCTGGCCGCGCCACCGATTGACGTTCGCTAGAGTGCCGCCGACATCTCCGGGGAATGATGAAACGGTTATTTCGACTTTTCCTTCGGACTCATCTTCGAAAACGTAATTTCCTTTCCTGAAAGCGGTGGGGGCGAGTTCAGTCCATGGCTCGGGCTTCGTCCAGCGAATCCAGCCGCTATCCTCGGGAGTATTTGGTCGGGATGACTGTTCAGCGAAGGAAGGGTCGGGCACTTCCGATTTGGGGACATCGTAAACCTTCACGGTTGGTCGGCTACAGCCAGAGGCTAGTAGAGCGATCAACGCGACTAGCGTCGATCCAGATCCAAGTGTTCTCATCATCGACAGGGGAGCAAAGGGCTAATTTTCGGAATAATCAAGCAGGACCGCCCTAATTCGTATCGCCCGCTAAAATGAAGGTGTTCAAGTCTTGCCTACGGACATCCGCAACCGCGATCGTTGCCTAGGTCCATCCGGCAGCAGACACTATCGGAGATCGCGTATTGTCTGCAGGATAGCGCGATCGCCTCCACTCTACACGACGATTCGTCTATCGATCCACTCGGGCCGAGCCGCCGGACATCTGCTTTTCCACCTCGGCAAGAGTGACCATAGTCGTGTCGCCAGGCGTTGTCATAGCGAGGGCGCCGTGGGCAGCCCCGTATTCGACGGCCTTAGCCGCGTCGCCATGGGTCATCAAACCGTAGATCAGTCCGGAAGCGAAGGAGTCGCCACCACCTACCCGGTCCATAATTTCGAGATTCGGCCGGTGAGTGGCCTCGTGGAACGATCCGTCTGCCCAGCAAATGGCTCCCCAATCATTCACCGTTGCTGTTTTGACGCCGCGAAGCGTAGTGGCGACCACCTTGAAGTTCGGGTAGTCAGCCACAGCCCGGTTGATCATCGATTTGAAACTTTCAGTCTCCAAGTTCGAGAGTCCTCCGTCGACTCCTTCGATTTGATAGCCGAGGCAGGCTGTGAAATCTTCCTCGTTGCCAATCATCACGTCCACGTAGCGGGCTATCTCTCGATTAACTTCCTGGGCCTTTTCTATGCCGCCAATACCTTTCCATAAAGAAGGACGGTAGTTAAGATCGTAAGAGACGATAGTTCCGGCCTCTTTTGCTGCTTTGGCAGCTTCGATAACCAGGTCTGCTGTCGTTTCACTTAGAGCGGCGAAGATGCCCCCAGTGTGGAGCCAACGTGCGCCATCCTGTTGGAACAGCTTGTTCCAGTCAATGTCGCCTGGTTTCATTTGGGCTGATGCAGTATTGCCACGATCGGGAAGGCCTTTGGCTCCGCGAATACCGAAGCCTCGTTCCGTGAAGTTAAGCCCATTGCGAGTGGATCTTCCGATGCCGTCGTATGCTTTCCATTGAATGTAGTCCGTGTCGACACCTCCTTGAAGGATGAAATCCTCCAGCAAGCGCCCGACCTCGTTGTCGGCAAACGCGGTGACGACTGCGGTCTTCATATCGAAGCAGCGTCGGAGGCCGCGTGTTACATTGTATTCGCCGCCGCCTTCCCAGGCAGTGAAGGATCGGGCCGTCCGCGTCCGGCCTTCGCCAGGATCCAGTCGGAGCATGATTTCGCCCAGGGAAACGCAATCGTATTTACAGTCTGCAGCGGGTCTCGTTTGCAAAGCGCACATAATATGTGCGAATCGAACGGCCAACTTTTGCGATGGCAAGCGCAAAGCAAACAGGGGCACGAGGCGAGGAAATATTGCCATTTCGCTGTAGCGGTTCTAAAGAGCAGGAATGATTACCGGAAAGAAGGTCTCCTCGCTCGATCGCGTTCTCGGCCAAGTTGATTCTTTGGATACGACAAATTTGACGAATCTGGTCAACAAGCTCGCGCGTGAGCGGGCTTTTCTGGAGACGATCTTCAATACGGCTCGTGAAGGAATCCTAGTGATTAGCGATTTGGGAGTGATCGAGTACGCTAATATCGCCAGCCATCAGATGATAGGGCTCAAGGATAGCGATATCGGCGAGGTGTCGCTTTGGCGACTGATCCCTGAGCTGAGAGGATCGCTTGGGTTGGAGGAAGGCGCTCGGCTCGAATCGTCTGTCAGCTCAAGAGAGCTGGAATTGACGTACCCAGAGAACAGGTACGTAAGGTTGTATATCCTACCATTCGAGGGGGCTGGAGAAACGCACAGCGATACATCGAACCAATTTGTAGTGATTCTTTCCGATATCACGTCGGAAAAACAATCTAGCGAGGCGATGATTGAATCCGAGCGGATAAGCTCCATTTTGCTTCTTGCCGCGGGAGTCGCTCATGAGTTGGGGAATCCTTTGAACTCGATTACCATCCATTTGCAGTTAATCGAACGCCAATTGAAGAAACTGGAAGAATCGGCCTCTCGCAGTAAACTAGAGTCGTCAGTGGAAGTTTGCCGGGCGGAAGTCTCGCGCTTGGATGGCATCATCAAGAATTTTCTGGAGGCGATTCGGCCGCATACACCGGATTTTCAAACCGTTAACTTAAACGAGCTACTGGAGGAATCGCTACAGTTCCAAGCCAGCGAACTTGAAGACCGGGGCATAAAAGTGGAGATGGAGGCTGATGCTGAAAGTCCTATCGTGCGGGCGGACAAACAGCAGGTGAAGCAGGTGTTCTTCAACATAACCAAGAATGCCATGGAAGCCATGAAGCCTGGCGGTTTCATTCGAGTGAAGGTGCAGTCGGATGAGGAGCGTGTGTATCTTCGCTTCGGAGACTCGGGATCAGGGATCAGCCAGGATATTCTATCGCGTGTATTCGAGCCGTATCACACGACCAAGAAAGGCGGTACGGGATTGGGTCTCATGATTGTAGAACGCATTATGCGTGAGCACGGGGGACAAGTTGGCATAGATAGCAAGGAAGGTGTTGGCACGGTGGTGACCTTGGAGTTTCCGAAGCAAAATCGAAAATTTCGTATGTTGGAATAGATAACAAGGGTGGGGATGAAGGTTGAAGGATGAAAAATAGGGATATCAAGTAGCGCGGTCCAGCAGGCCGCGTTTTGCTATTCGCTCTTAATGGGACAAATTTGCCCATTGACTCCAGTATCGGGTATCCTAGTCAGATGGCATGTTGCCAACGGTTTTGATTGTCGACGACGAGCGTCATACGCGAGAAGGGCTCCAGCAAATGTTGGAGGACCAGTACGATGTCTATCCTGCGGAGAATGCAGATCAGGCCTTCACGCTGATGGAGAGCGAGACATTTGATCTAGTGCTTACGGATCTGCGCATGCCGGGAAAATCGGGACTCAAGGTAATTGATAAGGCCTTGGCCCTGAGGAACCGCCCACCTGTGATAATGATGACGGCTTATGGAAATGTGCCTTCTGCGGTGGAGGCGATGAAGCGTGGGGCCTACGACTTTCTTACCAAGCCGGTGAATTTGGAAAAGCTGGAGATCCTTATGAAGCGGGCTTTAGAGTCGAAGAGCCTGCAGACTGAGGTGGAAAGCCTGCACGGGCGATTGGATGTCAAATACAGCTTCGAGGGGATTATCGGCAACTCGAAGGAGCTGAAAGAGGTTATCGAGAGGGTTAAGTTGGTGGCCCCTTCCAGGGCTAGCGTGCTTATCGAGGGTGAAACGGGGACTGGAAAAGAGCGGATCGCCCAAGCCATTCACCAAAATAGCAATCGTGGGCAAGGCCCATTTGTGGCGGTGCACTGCGCGGCTCTGCCGGCCAATTTGTTGGAGAGCGAGCTATTCGGTCACGAGAAGGGAGCGTTTACCGGAGCTACGGAGCGACGGATTGGACGGTTCGAACTGGTAGATGGAGGGACGCTTTTCCTCGACGAAATCGGCGAGATCAGCTTGGCCACCCAAGTAAAGCTACTGCGATTCTTGGAGCAGCGAACGTTCGAGCGGATCGGCAGTTCCAAATCTATAAAAGTAGACACTCGATTGGTCGCGGCCACGAATCGCGACCTTCAGCAAATGGTGAACGAAGGAACGTTTCGAGAAGACCTGTACTTCAGGCTCAATGTTGTGCAAATCACCATGCCGCCACTGCGGGATCGAACCGAGGACTTGCCGATCTTGCTGAACCATTTCCTGAAGGAATTCGCCGAAGAAAACCACATCGATGCTCCCACTTTCGAGCCGGGCGCCATGCAGTGCTTAAGGCGCTACTCGTGGCCGGGCAATATCCGGGAACTGCGCAATTTTGCCGAAAACGTTGTCGTGCTTCATCGAGGGGGAGTTATCCGGGATTACGATCTGGAATCGAAATTTCGTGGAGAAACGCGGTCAATCGATGGCGAAGACAAAGTCGTGTCGCCCTTGGATAAAGAAGAGAACGAAAAGCGACTTCTCCGCGAGGCCTTGGCCGATGCTAAAGGAAATCGCACCAGCGCGGCAAAACTACTGGGCATCAGCCGCCGTACCTTGCACCGGAAACTGCAGCAGTGGCCTGAGCTGGATGTAAAGGACCGGTAGTGCGCTGGGAATTTAATTTAGAGTCCGATTTAAGCGGAGCTCGATCTCCGAGCGGGCTTATGAATATTAGCTGATGGAAGAAGGGCCCGGAGGTCGCGTTCCACCTGTTCGATTCACGGATCGATTCTCATCAGGTTAACCATTGATACCGTAGTCTGTCATTTTTGTTGTCTGAAGAATAATGAGCTAAGAGCTGCCGAATTTTCTGTTGACTTGATCAGCGGGAAATGGATTTTTAGCGGCCTTTCTTTGCGGGCGTAGCTCAGTTGGTAGAGCACCACCTTGCCAAGGTGGCTGTCGTGAGTTCGAATCTCATCGCCCGCTCCATTTCCCAGAAATGGCAATCTGCTTTCCCGGGCAGAAAGGAACTTCTCAGTCCAATATGGAATCTCCCAAATTATAGGGCCGGTTGCGTGTCTCGCCCGCAGCCTTGGCGATGGTAGATCCCCAATTGGGCGAACGGGAGTCGAGTTATATGTTGGAAAACATTTTTGCAACGACGTGAGCCCGTTAACTCAAGCGTAAGAGCAAAGAATTCGCGGCTTGTTATGGGTTGCAGGAGTGGCCCACGCCATGCGAGGCCGCGATTTTGCTTACCGAGGCTTGTTAATCAATTGGAGTAATTGGTTAACAATTAAGCTGTCATTGGGTGTCGGTCTTCCAGTGTAGCTTCTCTTTAAGCTCCACCGTGCTCCTGCCCTCAGATCTTTACATATCGGTAAATTTGCTTCGGATGCAGAACATACGCTTGTGGAAGGTATAAAGTTGCCTAGGGTGCCGGCGTGCTAGCGTCAGATCTTTTCCAGTTGCCGGAAAGCATGCCCTTCGCCGAGTTCTTTTCTCCAGATGCTCGGCCCTGGGAATGGTTGCCCAAGATCAAAAAAGCTTTATCTGATCTCAAAGGGAACGCTTCCGAAAAAGAACTGCCATCTGGTGTGCGTATCGAGGGTGAAGTCTTAATTTCAAATGGCGTTAAGCTCCCTGCTTTCGCGTCAATCAAAGGTCCTTGCTGGATCGGCGAGGATGTGGAAATCCGCCCGGGAGCCTACATTCGGGGTAATGTGATCATCGGAGCAGGAAGCGTGATCGGCAATTCCTGCGAGTATAAGAACGCTCTGCTTATGGAGCGGACTCAAACTCCCCATTTCTCTTATGTAGGAGATTCCATCCTGGGAACTGGCGCCCATTTGAGTGCGGGAGTGATCCTGTCTAATTTGCGCTTCGATCAAAAAAACATCCGCGTCAACATTGACGGAGAAAGGGTAGATACAGGCCTGCGCAAATTCGGAGCCATCCTTGGTGAAAAAGCGGAAGTGGGATGTAACACAGCCCTAATGCCTGGCTCGATCATTGGAAAAGGGTCCTTAGTTGGTCCGACGATGAGTTTCTCTGGATACCTAGAGCCCGGCCAGTTGTATTTAGAGCGTTCTTCTAAGGAGAAAATCCCGCTGAGAGATTGAGTTTGTGACTGTATTTGACCCACCAATCGCTCGAATCGTTATGAATTGAATTTCGAGTTTGGACTTCAAGAGGTAGCGGCCGATACCTTTGAAGTGTCTCTGGGCCTTTGACTGGAAGTGTTTCTCAAGACGTGGAATGAAGACGGCTTTGTAGGGAGTCTCTGGTTAATTGAATGGTAGGGGGTGGCTCGGTCCTCCGATTTCCAAAGATCCCATTCAATTTCATTCGTGCCGATCCGTGTTATTCGTGGGCACTTAATCACTTCTCTATTGAATACATAGCCACGTCCCTCTACCCGTCGGTGGAATTAAAATGAGAATACTTTCCGGCATACAACCTTCAGGCGTTTTGCACGTTGGAAACTACTTTGGTATGATGAAGCCGTCGATCGAGCTTCAGGATAAAGGCGAGGCCTATTACTTTGTCGCGGATTACCATTCCATGACCTCCCTTTACGATGCTGACTTGCGGCGGGAATACACGCGGCAGGTCGCTATTGACTTTCTTGCTTGCGGTCTTGACCCGCAAAAGTCCGTCCTTTTCAGACAATCGGATATTCCGGAGCATGTAGAGCTTTCCTGGATACTATCATCGGTATGCCCTATGGGGTTACTTGAGCGTTGTCATAGCTACAAAGACAAAGTGGCTAAAGGGCTACCCACCAACCATGGACTATTCGCCTATCCAGTTCTGATGGCGGCGGATATCCTTATCTATGATGCCGATAGCGTGCCGGTAGGGCGTGACCAGAAGCAGCATGTGGAAGTCACCCGCGATCTGGCGGCCAAATTCAACCAGACCTACGGAGACACTTTTAAGCTACCCGATCCCGCCATACGCAAGGGAGTGGAAGCCATTCCTGGTTTGGATGGCCAGAAGATGAGCAAGAGTTACAATAACACGATCGACATCTTCGGAGATGAGAAGGCTACTCGCAAGAAGGTCATGAGTATTGTCATGGATAGTCGGACACGTGAAGAACCCAAGCCGGACGCTGAGGAAAACCGGGCCATTCAACTGATCAAATATCTTGCCTCCGATGAAGATTACACCGAAGAAGTGGAGAAGCTAAGAGCGGGAGGCTATGGCTATGGCGATTTAAAGAAGCGACTCTTCGAGCTTTATTGGGAGTACTTTCAGCAAGCCCGCGAGCGGCGAGCCGAGCTAATGGATAATCAGGATTACGTGGACAGTGTGCTGAAAGCTGGAGCGGAGAAAGCCCGCCCCATCGCTAGCCAGGTCATTCAACGAGCCCGCAAAGCCTGCGGCTTGGAGTAGGCGTACAATGCAAGATTGCTCGTTGATGAAGCGGATCAGTCAGATGATTCGAGGAATCTAAGAATCCCCATCTAAGTTGAGTCTGAGCTATCTGTGGTTAGGATCCCTTATGCTGGAAGAAGACTTGAACCACGGATGACGCGGATTGCCGGGGTAGACAAAGGAGATAAGGGATTCGTATAAATGGTATCGCAGGCTTCTAGCGTGTTTTCGCTGCCTCCGCCCAGGTGCGGGATGACTGCGCTACGTTATCGAATGGGTGCTTGCCCTGTCCTTTTTGGTGGCCATTGGAGGAATCCTCTATTGTAAAAGGGCTATCCTTTATTTTCCCCCATGAAGCTATTAGACTCGATCGTTGGTTTCCGATATTGGGCCTCAGCCTTAGTCATCGGAATTGGTTTGAATCTTTCGACGGCCCTTCTGGCACGCGACAATGGTTGGAGCTCGCTGCGATTGCACGGTGACTTCTATGCCGAGGGAGCTGGATTTGGGGACATTAACGGCGATGGCCGTGGTGACCTAGTAAGTGGACCCTTTTGGTGGGCGGGACCGACGTTCTCGACGCCGCGTCGCTTTTACGATGGAGAAATCTTCGATCTGCGTCGCTACTCGGACAATTTCTTCAGCTACGTTCACGACATTGATGCAGACGGTGACAACGATATCCTCGTATTGGGATTTCCTGGCAAAGAAGCCCGGCTTTATCTGAATCCCGGTAACCCGACTGACAATTCAAACTGGAATATGGTGATTGTTGCAGATCAGGTGAGTCACGAATCGCCCGATTTTGTGGATATCGTTCCGGGCGGATTGCCAGAAATCGTTTGCTCGCGAGACAGAGCATTCGGGTACTATCAAGCGGGAAGAAATCCGACGGAGCCTTGGCAGTGGGTCGCCGTTTCCGAAGTAGGAGAAGCGGTACGGCCATTTGGGCATGGATTGGGTGTGGGCGACTTGGATGCTGACGGCGATTTGGATATTATCGATCGCTACTCTTGGTGGGAGAATCCTGGAACGGGCAATAGTGGCCTGTGGAAAAAGAGTGTTTGGGTACCGGAGCAGTACGAGCGAGGCGGCGCTCAGATCCATGTTCATGACGTGGATGGCGATGGCTTGCAGGACATTGTTTCGGCGTTGAATGGCCATGGCTTTGGATTGGCCTGGTTTCGGCAATCCGGCATAGAGAAAGGGGAGCGTCATTTCGAACGGATCGATATTATGGGCGAGAGCTCGGCTCAGAATCCATTCGGTGTCGCCGTAAGCCAACTACACGGTGTGGAGCTTAAGGATATCGATGGAGACGGCGCCAAAGACATAGTGACCGGCAAGCGATGGCATGCCCACTACGGTAAAGATCCTGGATGCAATCAGGAGCCGTCGGTTTATTGGTTTCGCGCCGAAAGGTCCGAAGCAGGCGTCGAGTTCGTACCGTATTTGATTGATAATGACAGTGGGGTCGGAGTAGACGTGCTGGTTGAGGATTTGAATGGGGACGGACGCTTGGACGTTGTCTGCGCCAGCAAGCGGGGGGTTAGCATCCATTTCCAGAAAGGCGACATTCTCGCTGCTCGGCCAGAGAGATGGCGCGTTCCAGGAGGGCGGCCCTACGATGGCTGGGCTCATAGCCTTTCGCCGGAGGAAGCGGCGGCGGCCATGGAAGTGCCAGAGGGCTTTCACGTAGATTTGATCGCTTCTGAGCCCGACGTGGTGCAGCCGATTGCCATGTGCTTCGATGCCCGTGGCCGGTTATGGGTCGCGGAGGGCAAGACCTACCCCGTTCGGAAGCCGGGCGAGAAAGGCGCCGACCGAATCCTTATTTTCGAAGACAAGGACGCGGATGGGGAGTTCGAGACGAAGAAAGTCTTCGCTGAGAATCTCAATCTGGTAAGCGGGATCGAAGTCGGATTTGACGGAGTTTGGATTGGAGCAGCTCCTTACTTGCTTTTCATACCGGACCGGAATGGCGACGATGTTGCAGATGGCGTTCCCGAGGTTTTGCTCGATGGGTGGGGCTATCAAGATACCCATGAAACGCTAAACAGCTTTACTTGGGGTCCCGATGGTTGGCTTTATGGGTGCCATGGGGTATTCACGCACTCGAGGGTAGGCAAGCCGGGAACGGCTGATGAACAGCGAATTCCCATTAATGCAGGTATCTGGCGTTACCATCCAACTAAGCATGAGTTCGAAGTCTTTGCCTGGGGAACCAGCAATCCTTGGGGTCTAGACTTCGACGAGAATGGAGATTGGTTCACGACTGCGTGTGTCATTCCTCATTACTATCAAGTGATCCAAGGCGGTCGCTATTTCCGGCAAGCGGGCCAGCACTTTAATTCATACGTATACGATGACATAAAAACGATCGCGGATCATTTGCACTATGGAGACGGCACATTCGAATCCATGCGAGCTGATGGGAAGGTCGACCGAGCATTACAACGTGAGAAGGCGGCTGATACTTCGGCGCTGGGAGGCGGTCATGCCCATTGCGGTCTGGTGATCTATCAGGCAGATAATTTCCCAGAGACTTACCGCGGAGATTCCTTCTTTCACAATCTACATGGTCACCGGATCGTACGCGAGACACCAGAAAAGGAGGGGTCGGGTACGGTCATACGCCATGCTCCGGATTTCGCGCTAGCCCAGGATCACTCTTTCATAGGGGTGGCTCTCGTCCAGGGTCCAGATGGGGCGTTGTACGCATCCGACTGGCATGATCCACAGACCTGTCACCATCGCGACCCGGATATCTGGGATCGATCTAACGGACGTGTCTTCCGTATTCGGTATGGCGAATACGAAGCGAACCCGGTGGATCTAGTGGGGTCTTCAGATGTTGAATTGGCTAAACAATTGACCCACTCTAACAATTTTATTGCTCGGCAGGCTCAGCTGCTGCTGCAAGAGCGCGCGCATGCAGGGAAACTCGATAGTGGAGCGGTTGCCAAGGAATTGCAGAAGCTGATGCGAATAGAACAGCCGCGAGCTCATCGCTTGCGAGCTTTTTGGACCATGCAGGTCTGCCAGCTCATGGATGGTGGAGAATTGTATTCGCTCCTAGAAGACCGTGATCCCTACATGCGAGGCTGGGCCGTCCATTTTTATGGAGAGGCTGGAGATGAAGTTCCCAGCGCTGTGGCCAGGCAATTCGTTAAGCTCGCCAAGAATGATGAATCTCCCGTTGTTCGCCGCTATTTGGCGTCAGCCCTGCAGAACCTCCCGGAACGGCACCGCTGGAGTTTGGCGGAAGGGCTTTCCTCGAGGCTGGTGGACATAAACGATCAGAACCTTCCTCTCCTAGTTTGGTACGGTCTTGAGCCGATGGTGACGGGGTCGCCGGAACAGGCGATCGAAATCGCGGGCGCGTCGGCGTGGCCAAAGCTGGACAGCTTCGCGCAGCGTAGGGCCGCGGAAACGGTAGAAGGGCGAGCTGCTCTTCTGGCCTACGTTAGCAGGGCGGAGACGCCAGCGGAATTCTTGGATCGGGGGCGGCGTTTTCTGGCCGCGATCGGATCGAAGGTCGATTTGGAACGGCCAGCCTCTTGGGATGCGTTGATTCGCAGTGGCGAGGCCATGAAGCACGACAAAGTGGATACGATGGTTCTGCGGATCAGGGCTCGCTTGGGCGATGAGGCGGCCTTCGCTTACTGGAGGAATATTCTCAACGATTCTAATCGCTTGCCGCGATTGCGAATGGAGGCATTGGAGCTGCTTCAATTGGGCGGCGATCCCCAGGCGGGAATAGCGGCAGCGTCGCTCTTGAGCGAGCCCGCGTTTCGGGAGACGGCATTGGAAGCGCTTCCCCGGTATTTGAATACGGAAATAGCTCGCAAGCTTATTGATGAGTTGCCCAAGTTTCCTTTAAAATTGAGAAACGAAGGCATCAATCTGCTGGGATCTCGTCCAGATACAACGCTCCTGCTTCTGGACTCGATCGATTCCAAGAAAGTGGAGGCTGCTTTGGTTTCACCCGTATTGATGCGGCAAATGCGAGCTCATGGCGACGCCCGAATCACTTCGAAAATGAACGCCCTCTGGGGAGAGCCCAGCGAGTTGCCCCCAAATCTCCCGCGCCAGATGCGCAGCTGGAAATTCGCTCTCACGCCGGAACGATTGGAACGCGTCGATCTTTCCTATGGTCGCCATGTGTACGCCAATACTTGTGGCACTTGCCACAAGCTATTCGATTCGGGAGTGGCTTTAGGGCCGGATTTGACAGGCTCGAATCGAGTCAACTTGGATTACATTCTGGAAAACGTATTGGCTCCGAACTCCATTGTCGGGAAAGACTATCAGCTTAATGTGATCACGACCAAAGACGGCCGTGTATTCAGTGGTATGGTGACCAATGAAGATGGAGCCCGTCTGGAAATTTCCATGGCTGGTGGTATGAACACGGTGGTGAGCCTTGGGGATGTCGAAGAACGCAAGGTGCTGGCCCAGTCGATGATGCCAACAGGCTTGTTCGATGCCATTCCGGAAGACGACGTGGCAGCTCTGGTGGCCTATTTGGCGAGCCCAAGCCAGGTCGACGAATGGAAAGGGGAAAAGTGATTCCTTTCGAAGTTAGCGGCCGATCTCCGAGCGGCCATATCAGGATTGGGAAAAGTGGCCACTCGGAGATCGGGAGCTACCTTTTTGGGCAAGCCTTTTCTTTGGTTGCGAATTGTAGGAGCGGTTTTACGCCGCGATTCTCTGCCCACACGATATCGCGGCGAAAAGCCGCTCCTACATTGATAGATTTACTGGTACTTAGCCTTTTGATAATCTTTTCGTCGGCTCCTATAACAGCCGCTCAGCCCAACGTTATCATCATGTTTTGCGATGATATGGGTTATGCGGATATTGGCCCATTTGGAGCGGAAGGATACGAAACTCCTAACTTGGATCGATTGGCGAAAGAGGGGATGGCCTTCACCGATTTTCATGTAGGGCAGTCATTCTGCTCCCCTTCGCGGGCTGCGTTGATGACCGGCTGCTATCCCCTTCGCGTAGGTATTCCAGGCAACTTCGGTCCCAGTTCGAATAACGGATTGAATCCGGATGAAATGACCATTGCCGAGGTTCTCAAGCAGACGGGCTACGCTACTGCTATGTATGGCAAATGGCACTTGGGGCACTTGCCGAAATTTTTGCCAACCAATCAAGGGTTTGATGAATGGTTCGGGATTCCTTATTCCAATGATATGTGGCCTTACCATCCGGATCCTCGCTACAATTTTCCGGATTTGCCATTGATGGAGGGCGAAAAGGTGCTGAACCCAGCCATACAGCCTAAAGAGCAGGTCCAATTGACCACTTGGTTTACCGAACGGGCGATTGCCTTTATCGAGAAGAATCGAGAACGTCCTTTCTTCGTCTACTTGCCTCATCCCATGCCTCATGTTCCCCTGTATGTATCGAGCAAATACTTGGGAAAGACGGATAGCGTTTATGGGGACGCTATTTCCGAAATCGATTGGAGCGTAGGCGAAATCCTGGACAGCCTCAAAAGCAACGGTATCGACGACAATACGCTCTTTGTATTTACTTCAGACAATGGCCCATGGCTGCTTTACGGAAATCACGGAGGTTCTGCTGGCCCGTTGCGCGAGGGGAAGGGGACGCGCTTCGAGGGAGGTTTCCGCGTTCCGTGTGTCATGCGTTGGCCCGCTAGAATTCCCGCTGGCTCTGTTTGCAAGAAGGTGGCTGCCTCGATGGATCTATTGCCTACCTTGGCCGCGATCGTCGGATCGCCTACGCCTCAGGGTCATGTGATCGATGGTAAGGACATCCAGTCTTTGATGTTTGGCGAATCGAGTGCAGAGTCACCGCACGAAGCGTTTTACTACTTTAGCCCGGATGGCCTGATTGGGGTGCGTAGCGGAAAGTGGAAAATGCTGTACCCGCACGATTACAATGTGCCATCCCGACCGGGAATGGAGGGCATGCATGGCCAGTATGAACGCAGGTCCATTGATCTCGCCTTGTTCGATTTGAGCGCCGATGTTGGCGAAACGAAGAACCTGGCTAGCCAATATCCAGAAGTTATTGCCCGATTGGAAACCTTGGCGGAGGCGGCTCGCAAAGACATAGGATCCCGGAGTGAACCAGGGCCCAATGTCAGACCGATCGGGAGGTAGGTAGAGATTTTGGCGAAATCCTGTAGGGGCGGCTTTACGCCGCGATAAATATCGTTAGCACTCTTTTTGGCTAGTCAATCGGCCCCGTTTAAATCGAACGACATGCGTATCTCATTCCTCCTTCTTTTCATTCTTCTCTTAGCGTCCCTCAACGCTCGAACGCCGAATTTCGTCGTCATATTTTGCGATGACCTTGGTTACGGTGATTTGGGAAGCTTCGGCAATCCGACGATCAAAACGCCGAATTTGGATCGTATGGCTCGCGAGGGGCAGAAATGGACGCAATTCTATTCGCCGGACCCTGTTTGCACACCCAGCAGGGCAGGGCTATTGACGGGTCGGTATCCGATCCGAAATGGTATGAGTTCCGCGGCTCGTGTCGTCCTCTTTCCCGATTCCTCCGGCGGGCTTCCACAAGAAGAGATCACCATAGCCGAAGTGCTGAAGCAAAAGGACTACGCGACCGCTGTCATAGGGAAGTGGCATTTAGGGCATCTGCCGGAGCACCTGCCAATGACGCAAGGTTTCGATTCCTACTGGGGTATTCCGTATTCAAATGACATGGACAAAGTCCCGGGAGGCCCAAATTATCGAAGGGGGGCCGAGGATCCTTACTATTATCCCGATATTAAGCACTACAACGTCCCATTGATGGACGGAGCGAAAATCATAGAGCGTCCTGCGGATCAGAATACTATAACTAAACGGTATTCAGAGAAAGCGGTTGAGTACATGAAAGAAAACAAGGACCGCCCGTTTTTTCTCTATCTGGCCCATAGCATGGTGCACATCCCGCTCTTCGCATCGGATCAGTTCCGGAACACGAGTATTCGCGGACTCTATGGCGATACCGTTGAGGAAATCGATCACGGCGTGGGCATGATTCTCGATACCCTAAGAGATGAAGGGCTCGAGAAAGACACGGTTGTCGTTTTTTCCAGCGATAACGGACCTTGGCTGGCTTTCAAATCCCACGGCGGTTCTTCGGGTCCGCTCCGGGCGGGTAAAGGAACGACTTTCGAAGGCGGGCAGCGCGTGCCTACCCTATTCTGGGGACCCGGATATGTAAAACCTGGCGTAGTGGATGGTATGGGATCGGCAATAGATTTGCTGGAAACCTTCGCGGCGCTAGCCGACGCCGAAGCTCCGTTGGATCGGAAAATGGATGGTTACGATCTGTCTAAAACGCTAGCGGGAGAAGCGGAAAGCCCGCGAAAAGTCTTTCATTACTGGACGAGGGCTAAATTGCACGCGGTGCGCTCAGGGCCCTGGAAGCTCCATGTTCTCCAACGCGAACCTGTCAACTATGGTAGGTTGGCACCAATGGATGGCCCGGAACTCTATAATTTGGAGAGCGATATTTCGGAGGCCTATGATGTCGCGGCTTCGCATCCGGAGATCGTTCAACGGCTGTTGAGGATGATCAAGGAGCATGAGAACGACACCGAAGATTCGCTGCCTGAAAAATTGTCGGCCCGTATTCAGGAGTAGTCGATAGAGCGTCGGAAAACCATTTCCCTTCCCTGTTAGGGTGCCCGGTACCAGCCGATTTATGGGTGGCTGCTGGCTTGAGAGCGATAGGGAAGAGCTGGCGTAGAACATAGTTTCTGTCAAGTGTAGGAGCGGCTTTAGGCCGCGATTGGGAGGCATTCCAAAATCGCGGCCTAAAGCCGCTCTTACGATCGAATTAGATTTGGCTCCCCAAAATCCGCTTGCGGTTCCAAAACGGCGTAGTTGTTCTGGAATCTCAATTACTTTGGCAACGTAAGGCTCTCTCAGCTGCTGATTACCATGAACCGAAAGTCCCCGTTATCTCGTCGTAACTTTATCAAAGCGTCTGCTGCCGGAATCGTGGCTCCAACGATTATCCCGTCCAGCGCCCTTGGTCTCGGAAAGCGTCCTGCGCCTTCCAATCGCGTTAACGTGGCCTTTTTTGGATTCGGGACCATTGCCCATGGGACGATTTCGGGATTTCTGCGAAACGATCAAGTGCAGATGGTGGCTGTGGCGGACGTAAACCGCCGTTCGCCGAATTACGGATATCGCGGAGAGAAGGAGGGTGGCCGTCTGGTGGGCATGGAGATTGTCAACGATTACTATGCCCGAGCGGAAGGGCGACTGAAGTACCGTGGTTGTCGGGCTTACGAGGATTTCCGCGAGCTCGTGGAGAACGAGGATGTGGACGCCGTTAATATCTCTACCCCGGATCATTGGCACGCGGCTATGGCCATTTATTGCGCGAATAGAAAAATGCATGTGTACGGTCAAAAGCCCTTGGCGGTCACCGTTGCTGAAGGCAGGGCTATGGAGCGGGCGGTACGGCGAAACAAGATCGCGTGGCAAACCGGTAGCCAGCAGCGCTCTGAATCCTATTTTCGTGAAGCTGTTGAATTCGTGCGCAACGAGCGCATCGGGAAATTGAGAACGATCCGTGTAGTCTTGCCTGGAGGGCACTCAGATTGGAATCAAATGGCGGACCGGAAAGCTCCTGAATCGGTGCCAACAGGATTGAATTACGATTTCTGGCAAGGGCCGGCTCCTCATCGCGACTATCGTCCAGCGATTTTGCCTCTCAATTGGCGCCACAATTTCGATTACTCAGGCGGCATGATTACCGATTGGGGAGCTCATCACGTGGACATTTCTCAATGGGCTATGGGTATGGATGATAGCGGGCCTATCAGGATCGAAAACATTCGGGCTGAGCTGCCTTCGGAAGATGAATTGTACAACACAGCCACCGAATATAATTTCGAGTGTATCTACGAAAATGGCGTTCGGATGATTGTCACAGACAATTCCAGCGGCGAGACGGGAATCACGTTTGAAGGCGACGAAGGCAAGAGCATCTTCGTCACGCGCGGAAGCATAAAGATGAATCCGCCTGAACTGCGCCGAGAACGTATACAAGATTCGGAGACGCGTGTTTATAAGAGCACGAATCACGTCGATGATTTTATCAACGGCATTTACAGTGGTCAGCGTACAGCTGCCCCGATTGAGGCTAGCCACCGTTCGATCTCTATTTGCCATCTGGCCAACATCGCCATTCGCCTCGGTAGGGATTCCTTAGACTGGGACCCCAAGCGGGAACGGGTGATCAATGATGTGGCCGCCAACGAGATGCTGAGTCGACCGATACGCGACGGCTGGAAGATCCGGTAGAGGTTCGTTTGGTATTTATTTCTCTTATTCCGGTTCCCATTCGGTAGGGCTGACTATCCTTGGGCAGCAGTGTCAGTGAACATTCCAAATTACGGCTGACTAGGGACTGTCTGACCTACCAACCAACGTATTATCCTTGTTGCTGCTAGTAGTTCATCTGGGCAATCATGGTTATCCGCGCGCCTCATAGAATCAGTCTTCGGTCCGCCGGGTTTCCGCTCCGACCTCCGTTAGATAATCGTTGAGCTTTTGATGGAGTTCTTGGGTCTTGGACGGCATCCGCTGGGAGATATCGTTCTCCTCGGAAATGTCTTTCGATAAATCGAATAGCTCGAGTTGGTCGCTCTTCCAGGTTTTGACGAGTTTGTAGTCGCCCAGACGGATGGCGGATGCTGCGGATCTGTTGACCGCTTGGTGGTATACTAGAAATGGCTTGGGCCGTTTAACTTTGCCTGCATTGCCATTTTTGAATACAGAGCGCAGGGAGCCACCGTCGATGTTGCTAGGAAGCTTATCAGAATATCCAGCCAGATCCGCGAAGGTCGGCAGAAAATCGACGCCAGAAACGGGTACATCGCAGACGGAACCTGGCTCGATTCCGGGTCCTAGGGCGATAAAGGGAACGCGGATGCCGCCTTCGTAGAAAGAGTGTTTCCCATCGCGGAGCGGAGCGTTTCGGTGTTCGACAATATCTGGCGCTTTAGGTATCGTGTTGCGGCCGCCGTTGTCAGAAAGATAGATGAGGTAGGTATTATCGAGAAGGTCGAGTTCAACCAGTTTGTCGAGAATCCGTCCCATTCCAGCATCCATGTCTGTGGTCATGGAGGCGAATTCGGGCATGTTATGTTTGCGTCCTGGTTCGACTGCCTTCATCTCGTCGAGGGTCGACTGATTGTAGAAGATGTCCAGGTGGACGGCATAGTGCGACACTTGAAGATAGAAGGGAAAGTCCCTGGCATGATTTCGTTCGATAAAATGGAGGGCCTTATCGGTGATCGTGTTGATTCGCTTGGGGTCCTTGGTGGCAGAGGGACCCCCCGTGTTTTTGGCCCCTCCGGTAAAATTCCCGGTGTATCCATCCGAAAAATCGTATCCTTGTTGGTGGGGGCTAATTCGATCGTATCGATGGTCCCATTTGCCAAAGTGCGCCGTTTTGTAATCAGGGTCGATCGCCTTAAGCATCCGGGGGATATTCAATTGGGCATTGTAGGCCTTCGTCCAATTCTCGCGATCTTTCTGGTACTCGTGCCGAGCGGGTGACTGCCCTGTTTGAATACTGCGGCGAGTGGGGCAACAGGAGGCAGCTGGGGAGTAGCCCTGAGTGAATCGCATGCCTAGAGCTGACATACGCTCGATATGAGGCGTCTTGAAATAGTCGCTACGCGTTCGAGGGTCATCGGGGATAATCTGCAAGGACGAACCCACCCAGCTTTGATCATCTGTGAGGATGACGATGAAATTGGGTTTATTGGTGGCTTGGGCGATGATGCTGCTGGCGAAAAGCAGAGTGATAATGAGAATTTTGATCATGAGCCGTAAGCGGAAGTTGAGGTTTCTTAAGTAATTCGTGGTCTACGGTGCTCCTAAGGTCTAGCTCGTTGCCACTATTTCGACCAAGTCATAGAGCCGATTGCCTCCAGGTAGGGCAATGCCATGCAAAATCCTGCTCCTTTCAGAAAGGTTCTTCGCGAAAGGCGTTGGGATAAGGCAAGCTTCATAACGGGCGCTGGGGAAATTTACGAGATCCCGTTACTAATTTCAAGTTTGTCGAACAGGTCGGACAAATTTGGCATGGTATGCGCTTGCAGTGGTCGGATGAAGGTTGATTTTGTGGGGTGTATGAAGCTCATCCGTTTTCTCGCTTCCGTTTTTCTATCGTTGGTGGCCGTAGCTCTGGCGGCTGTTGGTCAATCCTTGGAAAAGCCGAACATCCTTTTAATCTTGGTGGACGACCTTGGGTATGGGGATCTGTCTTCCTATGGATCTGAGGATATCGAGTCGCCGCGGATAGACGCGTTGATGAGCCAAGGGATCCGATTCGATCAGTTTTATTCGAATTGCACCGTTTGCTCGCCAACGCGGGCGTCGCTTATGACGGGCCGTTATCCGGATATCGCAGGAGTTCCAGGAGTCGTTCGCCAAAATGCCCCGAACAGCTGGGGTTACCTAGATCCCGCGGCCCTTACGCTTCCAGACATGCTTAAGACGGGCGGCTATGATACAGCGATGATCGGGAAGTGGCATCTTGGATACGAATCGCCAAATATCCCTAATGATCGGGGCTTCGATTTCTTCCATGGTTTCCTAGGGGACATGATGGATGACTATTACGACCATCGCCGCGGGGGCGTTAACTGGATGCGCAAGAATCGCCAGGAAATTGATCCAGAAGGGCACGCCACCGAACTATTCTCGGACTGGTCGATCGACTACTTCGAAAACCGCAAAGATAATCCGAAGCCTTTTTTCCTATATCTACCTTACAACGCACCGCACTTCCCGATACAGCCGCCTGACGATTGGCTAGAGCGAACTAAGAAGAAGCTTCCAAAATTGAATGAAGGTCGGGCAAAGAATGTGGCCTTCGTCGAGCACATGGACTTCCATATTGGCCGTGTCTTGGATGGACTTGAAGAACACGGATTAGCTGATAACACGGTAATCATTTTCAGTTCCGACAATGGCGGATCGCTGCGTCACTTCCAAACGAGCGGGCCCCTCCGAGGTGGCAAGCAGGATCATTGGGAAGGCGGGATTCGAGTGCCGACATGCGTGGTATGGCCTGGTAAGATTCGTAAGGACAGAGTCAATACGATCGGCATTACCATGGATCTTTACCCGACGCTTTGCGAGATAGCGGGAGTCAATATCGGCCATGAGATAGATGGCCAGTCACTGCTTCCTTTCCTGCTCGAGGGAAATGAGGGCGGATTAAAAGATCGCGAGCTGATTTGGGTTCGTAGGGAAGGCGGAGCCACTGGTTACATGGGTCGAGCCTATTACGCGATTCGCATGGGCCCTTGGAAGCTCCAGCAAAGCTCGCCCTTCGAGCCCATGCAGCTTTTCAATTTGGAGGAAGACCCTTTCGAGACTGCGCCGGTCGATAATCGCCAGATAGCCGCGGATCTCGGTGCTAGACTCATGCTGCACATTCAAAAAGCGGGTGAGGTGCCCTGGCAAAAACCAGAATAAGCTGGCGATACCTGGGTCCGCTTTCCCCGGGTGGATCAGTTGATGATAGCCGGTATCGCCAATCTCCGGATATAAAAGTTCGGCGGTTCCATAAAAACCTGAACGATTGCACTTTTTAACAACAACAGTGAGGTCGTAGCTAGGTTAAGCTGGCATCGTCTTACGCCCCATTTTCCAACCCTTTCCCCAGATGATCATTTTGCCCAAATGTAACGGTGGAACTCCGAAACGGTGGTAGTATGATTCTGATTTATTCCTGCCTTTTCCCGAGCATGCTTTCCTGGGTCTCGCAAATTAGGCGATTGCTGGCTCTAGCTGGTGCGAGCGGGCTTCTTTACGGCTGAGTATAGGGTTATCCCGGTGTTCTCTGCGTCACAGCAGATATTTTGCTTGCCCGAGTGAGATCTATAGCTTCGCTTTCAAGCTCCAGGTCTCCAACGCGACCATCCTCCGTCCCCACACCTATGATTCGCGTTTCTATGATAAAGAGTCGATCTCGATCGGCTGGATGCATCGCTCTCGCGGCTGCACTTGTGTTCGTGCTTGATATCCATGACATCGAGGCTCAGTCAGCCTTGTCGAATTCAGGCATAGCTGATGATCCCGAATTTTTTGTCACTTTGGATGCCTACGTTAAGTATGGGGGTGATTTCGATGTGATCGATGGGCTGACGGGACGCAGTTATCACTCTGACAACGCGGTTGTCAAAGCGATCCATTCCAGCTTCCCACAAATCATGGGCGGACTTCATGCCAGGCTACTCGAACTGGAGGCCCGGTACATGAATTTCTATCTCACTCAAGGGGTGCAGCATGAGCGGGAGTTATCCGCTTTGGCAGAGTCTTTTGGCATCACCCGTTTCTCCATGGACCGATCCCGATGGATGGTGCGGGAAAAGGCTATTCTGCAAAGGTTGCACAACGAGCCCTTCTTCCAGATCAAGGAGTTGGTCATTTGGGAAAAAGAGTATCTTGACGAAGATTTGCCGGACAATAAGTGGGCAAAGAACATTCGATACAACTGGGAAACGCAATCATGGGAGCGGCGCATTTTGACCGAGTGGGACGTTAACACAGTCCGGGTGACACGATGGAACAATGGTAATTTAAACACAAACGTTCACATGGTGGAGAAACGCCAGGGCTTGAACCTCGAGACCAACAAGGGTTTTCACATTATTACTGGTGGGCGAGGACTCAATGCATGGGTCCAACCAGGTGATTTTAAAGAAGTGACTTTCTCCTACCCGATAATCGTATCGAAGCGAGAGGATGCCGATGAGCAGATCGAGCGACTGCAGAAGCAAATCGTCGAGAACCTCAGTCATCTGTACGATCCATTTACGTGGGTGGCCCGCCGATCGACGCGATTTCGGACGGCGTTCTCATCGGAGTTGATAAACTATTTCAAGGAGCGAAAGTATCGGATAAAGGATCGGGATTGGTTTGATCCCGTTATCTGTCACTTCCTCAACGATGTGGTCACCGTCAATCGATACGGTTTCAAGGAGGTTTATGATCTCTATCTGACACAGCAATTCGCGAACTCGAAAAACGTTCTGGGCAAGGATCTAGATCTTCTCAATTGGCACGAAGGTGAGAAACGGGAAGGCGAGAGAGTCAGGCGAGACCGCAAGATTTGGTTGAATTACAATAATACGCAGGGAGTTCGCTTTGTGCTGCTGGATGCGTATTTGCGATACGGTGACAAGTTTGTGGATAGGATGCGGGAAGAACTGACTAGTTCGAAAAAGAAGATTGTGGGCAAGGATCTAATAGAAGATGTTATTGCCAAGGTAAGTGGCGTCCCTGCTGAAAAGTACATCCCTGCTGCTATCAAAGCGCAGCGAGCTGGCTTGGAACAATTTCGGCAGCAAATGAATTTCTGAACTGATGAATGCCTTTGGCAGATCAATCATCAAACTATCCTTTGGAATTCTCGTGGGAATTTGGGTGGGATCGGCTGTCTGGTCGCAGTCTGCTTTATCGGAGGCGGGGATTGGCGATGACGATCAGTTTCTCGTAGAGCTCGAGGCTTACGTAAAGTATGGAGGCAACATCGATGTGATCGATGGCATGACAGGAAAGAAGTACACGAGGGACAATCCGGTCGTTAAAGCGGTGCACAGCAATCTTCCCAAAATCATGGGCGGGCTCCACAAGAAGCTGCTGGAGTTGGAGGCCAAGCACATGAACTTCCAGATGACCGAGGGAATCAATCATGCCCAGAAGCTAGGCGGTCTAGCCAAGCTCTTTGGTATCAAAGGATTTCGTCTCGAGAGCGATACTTGGTTGAGAAAGGAGCGCACTATTTTGGCACGTTTGCGTGACAAGCCTTTCTTCAAGATTAAGGAAATCGTGGTGTGGGAAGAGGACGAGCTCAGCGCTATCGGCTTGCGCGGCAACGAGCGCGGAAAGAACCTGCGCTTTAATGGAGATACGGATTCTTGGGAGCGTCGTGTGTTGACTGAGTGGGAAGTCAATATCCGTAGCCGGAATAGGTTCAAGCGGGTGAATAAGTGGCAGGGCTTGAATTTGGATACGAGCCGTGGCTTCCATATCAGCGATACGCTTCCCGGCAATGTCTATACATCGGCATTCAGAGAAGTGAATGTCTACTATCCCATCATCGTTTCCCGTGAAGAGGACCCGGAGGAGCAGATCCAGAGATTGCAGCGGCAAATCGTGAAGAATCTTAGCTATCTCTATGATCCTTTTTCCTGGGCTGCTCGTCGAAATACTCGCTTCCGGACCAAGTACGCCTCGGGGTTGACGAACCACATGAGTAAAGTGGGGTACCGGGTTCACGATCGCGAGTGGTTTGACCCAGTCATTTGCCATTTTCTCAACGACATGGTCACTGTGGAAATGTATGGTTTAGAGGAAGTGTACAATCTGTTCGGCACCCAGCGTTGGGAAAACAGCCGTTACCTGTTGGGGGAGGCTATGGATCCGCTCAATTGGCATGCAGGGGAAGATCGTCCTGCTTCTTCCGGGCCAAGGAATCCCAAAGTGAATTTAAAGTTCGATCGACCAGATGGGGCACGATTCGTCATGCTTGATATGTATCTGAGATATGGATATGCTTTCGCGGAAAACTTGCGAGGCAAGCTGACGAATCTGAAAAAGAAAGAAGACCCCAAGGCGATTATCAAACAGGCGATTGAAGAGGTGAGCAGCGTTCCCGCGGACAAATACATTGAGGCAGCGTTGAAAGCTCAGGCGGAAAGCGTCGTTCAATACTGGAAAAAATCGCAGGCTTCGGGCGCTTGAGCGTCGTACGGCAATGAAGGGGGAGACCGAGAAAAAAGCGGGTTTAGCTGTTGGCTCAATCGCCTTCCTAACTCTTTGGACTTTCTACGATCCTGTTCCCGAACAGCCTGAGGTGGGGAAGATGGCAGCCATTGCTCTCCTGATGGCGTGCCTCTGGATCAGCGAAGCTATACCCCTAGCAGCGACGGCTTTGATTCCTATGGTCGCCTTCCCATTAGCGGGAGTTCTAGACACCGGAGAGACCGCCAAATCCTACGTCAACTCTATTGTCTTCCTCTTTATCGGCGGCTTCATTATCGCCCTATCTATGGAGCGGTGGAATCTCCACCGGCGTATAGCCTTGAATATCATCCATGTTATCGGGCGTCGAGCGGATTTCCTCGTATTGGGATTCATGGCTGCCTCCGCATTCCTATCCATGTGGATATCCAACACGGCGACTTCGGTGATGATGCTTCCTATAGGATTGGCTATCATTTCCAAAATGGAAGACGCTTTCGGAGATAAACGCACGCATTCCCTGGCTTTGGTGCTTATGCTGGGAATCGCTTACGGTTGCTCGATAGGTGGCGTATCCACGCTGGTGGGAACGCCGACCAACTTGGCCTTTGTCAGGATCTTCCAAGAATCCTTCCCCGATGCTCCGCCAATCGCTTTTGGGCAATGGATCATTATTGGGATCCCGTATTCTCTGACGCTCCTTCTGATAACCTGGTTTCTTCTCACGCGGGTTTTGCTGCGGGTCGATAACTCCCTGACCCTGGACCATTCGATCATTCGTCAGGAGCTCGATCGCCTGGGGTCGATCACCCGCGAGGAAAAGATGGTGCTTTCGGTGTTTGTGACCACCGCGCTGCTTTGGACGTTTCGAAAGAAATTGGAACTGGGATTCATAGCCATTCCTGGATGGTCGAGCTTATGGGAGGGCTTTCGTTTCGTCGATGATGGCTCGGTAGCCGTGGCCATGTGCTTGCTGCTTTTTTTCCTGCCTGCAAAGGCGGGCGACGAACGGAATCGAATCTTGGAGACGGATGTCTTCGGAAAGCTTCCTTGGGGAATGATTCTCTTGTTCGGCGGCGGCTTCGCCTTGGCGGCAGGTTTTAGCGCCAGTGGTCTGTCGGAATACATAGGAAAACTGTTTCAAACGCTAGGCGACGTACCGACCTTGCTGCTGGTAATCGTGCTCTGTTTAAGCGTAACCTTCTTGACGGAACTCACTTCCAATGTGGCCACACTCTCTATGCTTTTGCCTATCCTGGCCAGCTGGGCCGTAAGCCTGCAAGTCCATCCACTGTTGTTCGCGATTCCGGCGACCATTTCCGCTTCCATGGCATTCATGATGCCTGTAGCCACGCCTCCGAACGCCGTTGTCTTTGGGAGTCAGCGGATCCGTATCGCGGAAATGGCCAGGACAGGAATCGTCCTGAACTTCGTGGCTATTATCTTTACGGTGATTATAGTGTATTTTCTTTTCCCCTACGTTTCAAATTCCGGAATCGATTCCTTTCCGGATTGGGCGAAGTGATTTTTGGTTGATCGCTAGAAAACGTTCTCCGAAATTTCGTAGGAGCGGCTTTACGCCGCGATCATCGTCGCCTATCGCGGCGTAAAGCCGCTCCTACGAAATTTCGGTTGAGTTCCTCAGCGATCTCCGCGTCCTCCGCGGTTATTGAATCAAAAATGTGACGAATCTCAGGAACTCTGCTCCAAACAGTCGCCCCAGACTTTCACTAACGGACCTTCGGACCCGAAGACGGGATCGCTTTTAGGCAGTGGCGTCGCGACAATATTCGCCATCGCCTGCTGGTAGTCCATAGAATTACTCCGGTTGGTGTCGTAATGATTTTGCCCCTGAGGGTAGGCCCCTACGACTAGGAAGTCGTCGGAGGAATGCAGCTTCTTATGCCCCGTGCCCGCAGGCAATACGATCAAGGCGCCGGCCGAGACGTCGAAGGCCTCCCCTTGGGGCCCTCCAAGCTGGAGGCGAGCATGGCCTTGGGAAACGCCCAGCGCTTCGTGAGCATTGCTGTGGTAATGGTGGAAGTCGTAGACGCTCCAACGCCAGCAGCCCGTCCAGCGATTGCGGCGAAAGGTTTCCTCGAAGTGATCGGCGATAGAAACTTTGTTGGAATTGAAGATACCACGGTAGATGAGAACCGGTAGGTTGGGGTTGTTTGGGTAGGATGCTCCGCTTGATTCGAAGTAGCGAGCTTCGGGTTCCACTGAACTCCCTGCCTGATCCATCTTTAGCGTTTACTGCGCATCTGTTCCATTACTGGAATGGCTCGATCTCGAATGCGATCGAGGGCCTCTTCGATAACCGAGCGCTCTTGGAAGCGGGAAATCATGCCCAAACTTTTGAAATAGCTCGCGGTTTCCGGCTTTTCACAAGCTCTTTGCAGAACGTCAGCCAATGTATCCAGAATATCGGTTGGGACTCCCTTCGGGGTTATCCATAGATATTGAGTGCGATATTGGAAATCGACTCCCTTTTCCATCACGGTTGGCACATCGGGGAAAAGATCGACTCGGTTTTCGTTGAAGAATACGATGGGACGAATGCCAGCTTCTTTAAAGTTGCTGAAATCGAGCGAGGAGAAAATTCCCAGTTCCGTGTGTCCGCCTAAAACTGACGCCAATCGCTGGGACCCTCCGCCAGCCTGTATGAAGCGAAAGGATACGCCTGTCTCGTCGGCGAATATCATCGGGGCCACGTGTGCTGGCAGGCCGATGTTGGTGGAGAACTTGATGGGGGATCGTTTTGACTCGGTTAGCAGGTCTTCGTAGCTCTTGATACGCGATTTCGGTCCTGTGCCGATTCCAACCTCCGAATAGCCAGACGAGCCGATGAGCTCCAAAGCCGTGTGATCGTAGTCGACGATCCCCATGGCTTTAGAAGTTACCAGGCCTTGGTGCCAGAGGCCAATCGTGTAGCCGTCGGCAGGAGCATCCTTGATGCGTCGCGTGGCGATGGTGCCCCCGGCTCCCGGCTGGTTGACGGCAACCATCTTCTCGGCAAGCCAATCGTTTTCCGCGATCACGCGAGCTAAGGTGCGGGCAACCGTATCGATACTTCCTCCCGGATCGGTTGGTACGATTACCTTTATTGGCCGTTCTGGGAAGTCGGCCCGCAAAAAGAATGACCCGAAGAGGAGGATTCCAGCGAGCAATCTTATGGCCCTTGAGGCGAATGTTTTCATCGGGAACGTGTTAACCATGGCAATTAGTCTTTGAGCGGCAATTCGGTTTCGAAGTATCAGGAAATCGGACGTCGTTCATGTAGGAGGGGCTATACGTCTCGAAAGGTAAAGGGCGTCCGGTCAGGTCCCATTTTCTATCGCGGGATAAACCCGCTCCTACAGCAAAGCGTTCGAATTTCGCATGGAATGCGATATGGGCGATCATTGCAAGAACCGCTGGAATGACGGGACGGTTGCAGACTCTCGAATTTTAGTTGATCGCCTTCTTTTTGCCAAACTTTGCTTGCTCTCGCTTGATATGGACTGGGCTTTGCAGAAGGTTGTTCGAGCGATCTTAGCTTTTTTTTTCAACCACCTAAACATTATTGAGGAAGAAACAACATCCCAAACTCCTCTGATTGATCTAGAGGCAATTTGGCAAACTCTGACTGATCAGGCCATTCTCTTCGGTCCCCAGATCCTATTTGCGATCCTTATACTGGTCGTCGGTAACTGGGTAGCTCGATTGCTGAGCAACTTGACTCGCCGGACTCTCGAAAATCGGAAGGTGGAGCCCTAGCTAGTCGGATTTCTAACTGCGATTATCCGCGCAGCTCTTGTCACCTTTGTGATAATTGCCGCAGTAAGCAAAGTCGGCATTCAAACGACCTCTTTCGTAGCTATTATCGGTGCCGCAGGTTTGGCCATTGGTTTGGCTCTTCAGGGCTCCTTGTCGAATTTCGCTGTAGGCGTACTCATCATTATTTTCAAGCCCTATCGTGTGGGCGACTACGTATTAGCAGGCGGAGCCGAAGGTGTCGTTGACGATATTGGCATCTTCACCACAACACTGATCACCTTGGACTAACGCACCCAAATCGTTCCCAATGCGGTGGCCACTAGCGGCGTGATTGAGAACTATACCAAAAGGGGAACCCGCGGTTTAGATCTCGTGGCTGGCGTAAGCTATGGAGACGATATCAAAAAGGTTAAGGATATCCTGCAGGACATTCTCGATAATGAGCCGCGTATCCTAAGAGACCCTACTCCCACAATCGGTTTTATGGAAATGGCGGATAGCAGTATCAACTTCGCCTTAAGGCCTTGGGTTAAGGTCGAAGATTACTTGGATCTTTTCTTCGATTTACAGGAGCGAATTAAGATCCGCTTCGACGAAGCGGGAGTGACTATTCCATTCCCGCAACGAGATGTGCACCTCGTCCAGGAGAATTCGGAGGCGGCGAGCTAAGTAAATCCGTTCAGAATATTCATTGAAAATGAGAAGGAGCCGCCCAGCGGCCCCTTCCACTTTTTTCAATCGTCTACAGGAGCCACTGAGCGGAGAGAGCCCTACCAACTGATGGATGAGCAAACCGCTCTGAACGCGTTCTGCTTAAGGCTGAATACGCCTTTCTCGCAACCATGGTACGAGTGTTGGTGGGTACTCGATCTCCGGGCTCTTCTAGAACTGGATACGGAGAGACAAGGATCCGAATTGAGGTCCGTTGGGCTGCTCTTCGAATTCTTGGCTTCGGAAGGTGTGCACATAGCTGAGTTCCCAGCTTTGCCAGCGGATGGCGGCTCCCAAATAGGCTTCGCCGGTAAATGGCCGTTTCTCGATCCCCATCTCGAAATCGCGGAATAAAGGGCCATCGAGGCTGATATCATGTAAACTGGCAGCTGCTTTGGCCCCGACGATACCAAAAGCGGACCAGTTGGTGGCCCGTTCGTTTTTGCGGTCGAAGATGTTGTGCGAATAGGAGGTCGGCCCTAGGCGAGGATCTGACACGTTGACAGGCAGATTGAAGCCAATACGGGTGATGAAGCCGAAATCGAGGGCGGTTTTGAAGTTTCCTAGCGCCACACCCCATTCGCTGAAACCATCGATGCCGAAAAAGGTGTCGGATGGAGCATCTTTAAAAAGCCTGCGTTTTTGGGTGAAGAATAGGTTTAAGGTGAGCTCGCTCGGCATTTGGCTGTCCCAACCATTGAATTTGGGTATATTGCGAATGCTGTGCACGAAATCCTGAGTGTTTTTGGCGAATGCGTTCTTACCCGTGATGCCTAGGGATAGCTCGATGGAATTGATGGCATTGCTATCTTTGGCGTGGAGCGAGAATCCCAGCCCAAGCCAACCGACGTAGGGATGTTCTCCCGGGGGTGGCTCTGAGGCATTGAAATCATTGGGAGTGAACATCAACTGCGTTAGCGATATTCCGTAGTTGTAGACGGGCGCTTCTGGGGAATTGAATCCTGTGATTACATCGGGAGCCCGTCGTTGAACGCCAGCTAGCCAGGATTCCATGTCCGTAAAGTCTGACTCTTCCCGATCATCGGTGATGGAGGAGAGGCGAGCTCCGTTTGTGTAGTCTTTGTCGGTGTTGGCGAATAGATCGTTGTCCAGTTGAACAGTACAGGAGCCTCGACCTTCCGAAAAGGCAGCCTGCCCGCTGGATGAAATTATGATGGCTAATATGGCTATTCTCATAGCGACTTGTGAGTTATCGGCGTTCTTCCCGTACCTGTAAAGCCGTTCCGGGCTCTTTTAGGTCTTGGCAATCGAGGTAATCTCGGTAATATAGAGGGTAAATTGAAATCGAAACTGAATTGAACTCGTTCCTCTTTGCGAGACCTTTGCGGTCCGATTTTCTCAATACCATTAACCACTCTCGAATTAGGATCGTATTATGTCTGCTTCATTTCCCCGCGCGACCCAAGGCCAGGGGCGCCTCTATGATAGCGTCGTCGACACAATCGGCAACACCCCGAGTATTCGGGTTAACAATCTTGCTCCAGAGCATGTCGATCTGTATGTTAAGGCTGAATACTTTAATCCAGCTGCATCCGTTAAAGACAGGTTGGCGATCAGTATTATAGAGGAAGCGGAGCGAAATGGAACCTTGAAGCCGGGGCAAACCGTGGTCGAGGCGACTAGTGGCAACACTGGAATTGGCTTAGCCATGGTCTGCGCAGCTAAAGGCTACCCGCTGGTCATTACCATGGCAGACAGCTTTTCGATTGAACGACGCAAATTGATGAGGTTCTTGGGAGCCAAGCTCGTGCTGACTCCACGTGCGGAAAAAGGATTCGGCATGTATCAGAAAGCCAAAGAGCTAGCGGACGCAAACGGCTGGTTCCTGGCTCGGCAGTTCGAGACTGATGCCAATGCTTTGGTGCACGAAAATACGACGGGCAGGGAGATTCTGAGCGACTTTGAAGGAAAGCGGCTGGACTATTGGGTAACGGGATATGGTACTGGAGGAACGATTTCCGGAGTGACTCGACTTCTGCGTAAGGATCGTCCGGATACAAAAGTGATTTTGAGCGAGCCGGCCAATGCTCAGCTCCTCGGGAGCGGAATTGCTCAGGAGCGAGATGAAAATAATGCTCCGGCGGTCAGCCATTCCGCTTTCGAGCCGCATCCGATCCAAGGATGGACGCCCGATTTCATTCCCTATGTCCTTCAAGAAGCGGTCGACAAGGGCAATTACGATGAGCTCATACCAATCCCAGGTCCGGAAGGGATCGCCTGGTCGCAAAAACTAGCGGCTCAGGAAGGGATTATCACCGGTGTCTCGGGTGGATCCACCTTTGCTGTTGCCATGCAGATCGCAGAAAAGGCTGAGCCGGGATCCGTAATCCTTTGTATGCTGCCTGATACGGGAGAGCGGTATTTGTCTACCCCATTGTTTGCCGATATCGAGGAGTACATGACAGAGGAGGAGATTGCTTTGTCAAAGTCTACTCCCGGCTTTCAAATGGACTAGCGTTTGTGACCAGTACTTCTGAATTAGCGTGTGCATGAAGGGCTTTACCGGCTGTAATTTGATCCCGATCTGCGCCTACATAGGGTGCTAGTTTGTGAAGTTGGGGAGATGCCATCTAGTGTCAGTAGGCGTTTTGCTGCGACATAATTCTTTCCAATGGGTATTGACAGGCGTTAGTCTGATCAGATGCGTTCTCAACTAGCTTTCTCTTTGTTTTGGATAGCTTTCCTGTCCCCTCTACTGATTCAAGCTGAACTTACTCTAGTCGTGGGTCCGAATTCGGGTTTGGTTAATCCATTTGGGGTGGCTTTCAACGAACAAGAGGAAATGTACATCGTCGAATACGAGGGCGACCGTCTCTGGAAATTTACGAAGTCCAAGGGATTGGAGAGACTCGGAGAAGATATTCCGTTCGATGGAATGCACAATCTATGTCGTACGAGAGATGGCCGCATCTATATTTCTGATACAAGAGCGAATTTGATTCGCATGCTCGATGAAAAAACGGGAGAGATAACTATCGTAGGTGGAACTGGAAAGGAAGGCTACAACGGGGAAGGGGTTAAGGCCGAGGATGCCTTGCTGGCGGATCCGATATCCATAAGTCTCAGTCCCGATGATTTCCGCCTTTATATCGCGGATATTCGCAATCGCCGGGTTCGCTACATAGATTTGAATACGAATCGGATTTACACGCTAGCGGGTACTGGGGTAACCGGAGTTCCTGAAGATGGCGCCCGAGCAGATCGAAGCCCATTATTGGATCCACGAGGGGTTGCAGAAGATTCGAAAGGGAATGTGTATATCCTGTCGCGGCGTGGCCACGCCTTGCGGGTAGTCAAGCCAGATGGAAAAATATACACGGTAGCAGGAACCGGGACAGCTCACAAAACTGACGGTCCGGCTTTGATGGCAGGTTTCAATGGACCCAAGCATATTTGTATCGATTTGGACGATAGCGTGATAATAGCAGATGCCGAAAATCATCTCGTAAAGCGCTATGATCCTGGTCGGAAAACGATTGAAACGCTTTTCGACAGTGGCCCTAGCAATTCCCCCTTGAGGCGTCCGCATGGAGTTTGGGTGCGTCAAGATGGAACGCTGTATGTATGTGATAGTTACAACGATCGCATCCTAAAACTGGAGCGCTAAATGGTTTCCCCAAACAATCGCTTTTAGGAGCGGGTTTATCCCGCGTTCCAGCAAATGGTAAATCGCGGCATAAATCTGCTCCCACAAAGAAAGTTTTAGGGCAGGAAGGACTAGCTCAGTCCTCCTGTTGGGACTATAGGGTAGGGCTGCTTGTCCCAAAGTAGCCGATTGCGAGAGATATTTTACGGCCGTTTGGGGACAAGCAGTCCTGCCGGGTTTGGAGAGATTTTCTCCCGTATGCCTCGTTGAATTGAAGCTCTAATCAATCCGGCTCGTTGACGGATCTTTCCTTCAAGAGATGCAGGTATTTTCGCTTCAGTAAACGCCAGGCGACAACGAAAAATGCGGTTAAGGGAATGGCCAGAATCATTCCCAGGATACCGTCTAAGGCGGCGCCCCAAAAGAAAATGGCGATAATGATTACCATTGGGTGTAGCCCGGTCGACATGCCCATAATCCGAGGAGTAAGGAGGTAGCCTTCGATCATCTGCACAGCGGTGAAAATCGCCAGAACGAAGATCAATAGCTGCAAGCCTCCGCCATCGCTTTGGAAGTAGGCGAGGGGCAAGACGGTACCGATGCCGATGATGCTGCCAAGGTAGGGTATGATGTTGAGGAATCCGATTCCCAAGCCAAGAATGATACCGAAGTTCAGCCCGACCAGCGTGAATCCCATTGCTAGCAAAACGCCCATGATAAGAGCAATTACTACTTGTCCCCTGAAAAACACTACGATGCTTCCTACGAACTCATTTATAAGAAAAACCGCGTCATCCCGCCAATCGTCCTTGAGGAACGATAGCTGCCCATGCAGGTCTTTGCTAAAGTCCCTGTTCGATTCCAGCATGAAGAATAGGTAGATGGGAATAATGGCGAGTCCGGTTCCGATAGCTAGAATCTTGGTGACGAGCTTCCCAATGCTGGTTATGGCCAATTCGGATGAGTGGACGATGGGCTCGAGGCTATTGGATAGCGATTCTTGAATACGGGCGAAGGTATCGGCTCCAAACTTTTCTTCGATGAAAGCGACGATTGCAGGGTAGCTCTCGATGGCCAGTTCGCGAATCTTTTCGATGAAAGCGGGAAGATAGTTGAAGAATCGAATGGCCTGCTCAATCAAGGTAGGCAGAAGCAGTCCCAGAACGGCGAGCATGAGGCCTATCGCGAGGGCGTAGAGGGTGATAATGGCCCAGGTTTGACTTAGCTTTAGGCGGTTCTGGAAAATCTGCGCGATTGGCCGTAGCATGAAGGCCAATACGCCCGATACTGCGAGAGGCCAAAGCACTTGGGCAAAGGTAGTGACGAATCCTCTGAACAGAACGAACAGGCCGAAACAAAAGGCGACTATGATCGTCAAGCTGATCATAGCCAGAGCGGTGCCTATCAGCCGCCATTGATTTGGCGTTAAGCGTTGGGGGGAATCCTCTGAAGGCATGGTGTGTGCAAATAGCGATTGGGGTATAATTGCAATGAGAAATATAATTCGAAAAGGGAGCCGCTTTAGTCTAATTTGGAATCTAGGAATGCGTTTTGTAGGCTGTAGTTGTCATGATTGGTAAGAATAACGCTTCCCAAGCGTTGTTTGCTCTCCACTCGCTGATGGGCTTCGGTTGCGTTTTCTACAGGATAGACTCTATCGATGATAGGTCTAATTTTCCATCTTCGATCATCTCTTTTAAGGTGGTCAGTTCTTCCGTAGTTTCTCCGGCGAACGCGAAACCGGCCGATCTGCTAGTAAACACGCTGGTTACGAATGAGCGCGCCATGACTGATACGCGTGGATTGGCTGTGAAGCAGCGCCCCTTCGACGACAAGGTTTGTATTTTTTGCGAATACGGGCTCCTTGCTACCATATTTAGGATTACATCATAGCGTTCACCATCTTCCCAAAATGGCTGCTTAGTGTGATCGATAAAGCGATCTAAACCGAGGTCGCGCAGAAGTTTCTCTTTGTGGGGCGCATCGACAGCGGTTACCTGAGCCTCCATGGACTGAGCAATCTGAAAACTGAAAATACCAATGCTTCCTCGAGCCCCATTTATAAGGATACGTTTACCTGGTTGTATTCGGGCGTGACGCATAAAATGAAAGGCGTTCAAGCCTCCAAGTGGCCCTGCGGCAGCTTCCTCGAAGCTTAGATTGTTAGGTATGGAAGCCGATTGGATAGTCGTCGGTTAGTGACAGGTATTAGCCGTAGGCGCCCAGTCTGAGTTGACTTGATCCGAATAACTGATCCCCGACTTTGAAATTCTTTGCCGACTTGCCGAAAGAAACGACTTCTCCTGCAAAATAGCCACCAAGGATTCGCCGCTTGGGTTTGCGTATGTCCATGGCGATTCTAAGCGGGAGCCAAAACCTCTTAGCTGGAAAATGAAAGCTACGCAACTCGCAGTCGGCCTTGGTCACTTCCGCCGCGTGAGCGCGAATGAGGATTTCATTATCTTTGAGTTTGGGATTGGGGACCTCTTCAACTTGAAGTACTTCAGGTGGCCCATATCGATATTAGGTTACGGCTCGTATATGGGACGAATGGCATTGTGGAGCTTTAGGGAGCGAACACGAAAAGATTGCCATGGCTGAAGCTCCAACCTTCTTCGCTGTGGGTAAGATGAGTGTTGTATGTAAATATATGAATCGCTCCTTGGACGGGCGCTAAATTCAATCTAAAAGATAGCTCGTTAGCATCTAGATTGAGATGACTGTAGGGTGATGCAGGACGCGCTTCGAAAGCGTTGGTAGACATCCACTCATCAAAGTCTAATTGTTCGATTATGCGACCATCCTCAGATTGAACTGCGAGTTCTCTGCTGCTATTTAATAGAGTTAGGTAAACTGTTTCGTCATCCAGATCGATTTCCAATCCCTTTTGTCCAGTGTATCCATAAATCTGGTGACTATAGAATCGCGTGGCGTCACTTCGGAAAGAGGGAAACGTCCAGTCCAGGGATGACTCTCAAGGCATTCTTGTTAGTAGAGCTTTTTCAGTATCTCGTCGGGCAAATCCAGCCCGTACATGCGCCAAAAGGCGTGGTAGCGTTTGTAGTAGGGAAAGTATTCATCCGAGGATTCTAATACGCGAAAGTAGGTAGGGAATTCTTCGGTCTTGTAGAAATCCTTCCCGAATAGGACCCGATCCTGGTGCTTCTCGAAAAATCGGTTGGCCGTCCGTGGCTGGCGTCCGAGCTCGGCAATGATGGCTCCGATGCCCACATGCATATTGGGAATCTCGTCAAGGACGTCGCTCAATTGCCCGAGATCATTAGCCATCCAACTCATGTGGGCGGAAATGAAGTTGGTGTTCGGATGCTTTTTGAACATATTGTGCTGCTCGTGGATAATTTGCTCCCAGGGCACCGGATTCGTATCCGAACGTTTGCGACGCGGGTGTGTCTTCAACTCAAGCCAGCGTTCGTTGTGATTGTCATGAGGCTGCCAAAAAGGCTTGGGATGGGCAGAGTGGATAATCACTGGTATTCCCAACTCGCCGCATTTTGCCCAGACAGGGTCGAGCCGGGGGTCATCTACGGCAACGCGTTTGCCATTCGCGTCGGTATTGGATAGTCCGAGGCTTTTATATACCTTGAGACCTTTTGCTCCATTCTTGAAATCCTCTTCCAGTCGGGCAACTGTGCTCTTGGCCCAGGAACCGTTATCGACTCCATTGAAATTTAGATTGGTGAAAATCGCGAAGCGATTTGGGTAGCTTTTGGCTACGTTGCTGGCCATCGCTTTGAGTTGCGAGCCACCACGTCCGCTCAGATTGACCATGATGCCCATGTTCATCGCGTCCATCTCGACGACGCGATCGGCGAGATCGGATGGTCCCATGCGCCATTGATGGCTATGCACATCGATGAAAGGAAATTTGGCTCGGACAATTGGAGTCTCCGGCACTACTAGAGTCGAAGGAGGATCGTAGCTCTACCAATCCAGATTCTGACCGAAAACGAGGCGACTCATGGCTAGGATGATTGAGACGGATCGAAATAGGTGTATGGATTTCATTATTGGCGGAATCGCTATGGCAGCTCAATGAGGGAAGTCTGGATTCAAAGTCGTGGGAATGACGGCGTGGGTATTTCGCTGCCATTGCTTGAGCTCATGCAGTAGGTCCTCAGCTTTTTCAGGATGGGATTTCGACAGTTCCCATTGCTCCTCGAGATCTTTGTTCAGGTTAAAGAGCTCGATTTTGCCGCTTTCGAAATACTGAATCAATTTCCAGTCTCCTTTGCGAATGACGCTACATGGGGTGGCTCGCCAATACAGGCGATCCGTGCCGTGAATGGGAACGACGAGGTTGTATCCATTTCCTTGGAGATAGAGTGGGTAGTGCCAAAATATAGAGCGGTCCTCCAATGCGGATTCGCCTCTCAGCAGGGGAACGATTGACCGGCCATCAACGGGTTGTCTGGTCGGTGTTGGCGCCTTGGCGAGGGCAGCGAAGGTAGGGAGATAGTCGACTCCGCCGATAGGCGTATCGCAGATGGAATTCGCTTCTATTTCGCTGGGCCAGACGGCAAAGGTGGGCACGCGAATACCTCCCTCGTAGAAGGCTCCTTTGGCCCCGCGCAGAGGAGCGTTGGGTGTGGCTCCAGCATGCCCACCGTTGTCGGAAGTGAAAATGAATAGCGTGTCATCGGCAATGCCTGCGGATTGAATCGCCTGATAGAGTCGCCCCACGTTCGTATCCACAGTTTCGATCATGGCCGCATAGATTGGATTCCAATCGTGATCCCAGGATTTGCCAGCCAGCTTCCGCTTGTATTTCTGTACTAAGGATTTTTCCGCTACCAAAGGCGTATGGACGTCCCAATAAGCCAGATACAAAAAGAAGGGCGCTTCGGTTTTGGATTCCGTTATGACAAAATCGATGGCCGCATCCGTGAGCGTGCGGGTGGCATCGATGTCGTTGTAGTATTTCTTTGATAGGTCGGCTCCCATGCCATTGGTATCGTTGATATCGAATCCATGCCCATCGGGACCAAGATGCCATTTCCCAAAGTGAGCGCTTAGGTAGCCGGACTTTTTCAAAACTTCAGGTAGAGTGATGAAGGAGGGATCCAGAATTTCGGACGAAGGAATAATCTCATCGCCTTTACTATCCCCTCTGCGAGGCACTAGGAACCTCATATGCTCTATCTTGCCTTTTGCCCTGCTGCCCGGAGTCCACATCTGGGTGCGAGTAATGTAGGCGCCAGTCATGATAATAGCCCGGGATGGCATGCAATTCGATGCTCCGGGATAGGCGTTGCTGAATGCCATTCCTTTTTTGCTGAGGGCGTCGATACGGGGAGTTTCGTAGAAGCTGGCCCCGTTGTAGCCGACGTCGCTCCAGCCCAGATCATCGGCGATCACGAATACGATATTGGGCTTTCCCGATACGAATGAAATTGAACTTATCAGTGTGACGGATGCAGCGAGCGATTGGAGTTTTGAAATGCGGGGAATCATAGGACAGGATCGTTACCTTGGACAATGGGCAAAGAGCTCCAGGGATCGAGACTTTTGGAGCCCTTTTGAAAAGGATTTACCGAAATTAGCGGTTGCTTGGGACCAGGTTTGTTGACTGAGTGAGACTCAAATCTACACCCATTTCGGCGATTGAGCGTCGAAAACCAGAACAGTTGACCCAATGAATATTCAAGGAGAAGGGACGAAGGAGCATACTTACGACGCAATAGTAGTCGGATCTGGAATTAGTGGCGGTTGGGCCGCGAAGGAGTTGAGCGAGAAAGGCTTAAAAACCCTCGTTCTCGAGCGTGGCCGAGATGTCAAACACGGCGATTACCCGACGGCTCATATGGAGCCTTGGGAGTTCGCGGGACGCGGGGCGAAGGACCAAGAAAGACTGCTGAGGCAGAAAAAGCAGGACCGCACAGGTTATACGACGCATCCCGCTTCGGCTCACTGGTTCGTCGACGATGTGGATAATCCTTATTCGGAAGACCAGCCCTTCGACTGGATGCGTGGCTATCATGTTGGTGGACGTTCGTTGCTTTGGGGTCGGCAATCCTACCGGTTAAGCGAATTGGACTTCGAAGCGAATGTGAAGGACGGATTTGGAGTGGATTGGCCGATCCGCTACAAGGATATCGCTCCCTGGTATGACTACGTCGAAAGCTTTGCCGGAATCAGCGGATCCAATGAAGGACTGGCCCAGCTTCCCGACGGCAAGTTCCTGCCGCCTATGGATATGACCTGCGTGGAAACCCATGTGCGTAATAGCATCGAGTCGAGCTTCAACGACCGAACAATGATTATCGGTCGAGTTGCGAATCTCACCCAGCCGCACCTGGGACGCGGCAATTGCCAATTTCGCAATCGATGCATACGGGGTTGTCCCTTTGGGGCTTACTTCAGCAGTAACGCATCGACTTTGCCAGCAGGGTTTGCATCGGGAAATCTCTCCCTGCGACCGTTCTCGATCGTCAACTCGCTAATTTACGACAAGAAGAAGGACAAGGCCATAGGCGTACGTATCATCGACGCGGAGACGCACGAGGTCATCGAGTACTATTCGAAGGTTATTTTCCTGTGCGCTTCCGCGGTGGCGTCGACCTACATTCTCATGAATTCCAAGTCGGATCGATTCCCTAATGGGTTCGGCAACGAAAGCGGCGAGTTGGGCCATAATCTGATGGATCACCATTTTAAGGTTGGAGCTTCTGGTCGGTTCGATGGATACGACGAAAAATATTACAAAGGCCGTCGCCCCAATGGCATTTATATTCCCCGCTTTCGCAATTTGGACAAGGCGTCGGCCCAGAAGAACTATGTACGTGGTTTCGGTTACCAAGGGCGGGCTAGCAGAGATAATTGGTCCCGAGGAATCGCCGAGCTTGCCCGTTTCGGTCCAGAGTTAAAGGCAGATCTGATCGAGCCAGGGCCCTGGCGTTTCGGTATCGGTTCTTGGGGCGAGTGCTTGCCCTACCATGAGAATCGCATGTACCTGAATGAGGATGTTCGGGATAAATGGGGCCAACCGACCGTGACCTTCGATTGTGGCTGGAAGGAGAACGAGTATGAAATGCGAAGGGATATGAAGCAGTCGGCCATCGATATGATCGAAGCCGCAGGGGGCAAGGATATCCAGCCGTTTGATACGCCGGAAAAGAGTAGTCCCGGAAATTGCATCCATGAAATGGGAACGGCTCGCATGGGGAAAAGCCCCAAAACGTCGGTGCTCAACAAGTGGAACCAAGTCCATGCTTCCAAGAACGTGTTCGTGACCGATGGGGCCTGTATGACATCCGCCGCCTGCCAGAACCCGTCTCTCACCTACATGGCCTTGACGGCTCGGGCCGCAGATCGAGCGGTAAGCGAACTTAAAAAAGGAAACCTTTCTTGAGCGGAGAAACAAAATCATGGATACGAATTCAAAAACAGAAAAAGCTTTAGTTATGAATCGCCGCAAGGCGCTGAAGCGGACAGGTTTGCTTTTCGGGGCCACAGCTCTATCCGCTTCCTCGATCGGCGGAGCTCTACACGCTCAATCTCGAGCGGCGGTGCCAGGAAGTTCGCTGAAGAACTTTACGGCAGTAGAGGCGGACACCTTACGAGCGGTGGTCGACCGTATTCTGCCGAAGACGGATACGCCAGGAGCCCTGGATGTTGGCGTGCCCGAGTATATCGATGTCATGTACGGCGAATACATGACGCCGGAAGAAAAAGAACATTTGATGCATGGTGTCGTGCAAACGAACGGCGATAGTAGGGTAGCCTTCGGGATCCGATTCGCCGATCTGGATGGAAACCAGCAGGATGCCGTTCTAAAGGAATTGGCGGAATCGAATCCCAGCCACATGCATCAATTCCGGCAGTTAGTTCTCACTGGCTATTTTACTTCAGAGACGGTCATGAAAAACGTGCTCAACTACGATTTCATTCCGGGTATGTGGAAGGGCTGCGTGGATGTCTCTGAAGTTGGCAACAAGGTTTGGGCGGAATAAAATTTTGGCGTTTTATGATCGATAGGTAGCGGGCAATCTCACTCCTTCGTCCCGCCGTGGCGGGACCATTGTGGGCAAACCGAGTGCCCGCAATTCGACCAGTTAAATGGGCCCGTAGTAGAGTGAAGATAAGCCACTAAATTTGAGTTATAAGCCCCTCTAGACTACTGGGTTAGGGAGGGCCGGCTCGGTTCCCCATTTTGGGATTTCGGAGGATCGAGCCTATTCTCCCTACCTTTGATCGCTCGACTGCCTAACGATCCGAATTAAAGCCCGATTCAGCTGCTGTGTGATTTGGCCCGATTGATCCGGGTCGACGAGCGTGTAGAAAACGATGCCATAGCGGCCATTGTCTAGGTTGATCCGCATACTAGCGCGACTCGATGCGAGGGATCCGGAGTGAGAGATTTCGGTAGGCCGCCCATTCTCTTCGAGTATACTCCAACCCAGCCCGTAAGCTTGGCCTTCGAAAGGAAGGGAAAGGAAAGAATCGAAGGTTTCTCGGTCCAAGACGCTTTCGTTGCCAAATCGGCCCCTCTGCAAAATCATGCGAGCGAAACGGGCGCTTTCCTGTACCGTAGAATAGAGGCTGCCTCCAATCAGGGGCAATCGGAATGGAGTGGAAAGGTGAGGGGTTGCTGGATTGGTTTTGCCATTTAACGAACCAGCGGCGACATTGCTATCGCCTTTTTGAGGAAAGTAAGTAGTGCGGTCGAATGAAAGGGGTTTCCCGATATGGGCTTGAAAAAGCTCCTCAAAGGAATTGTCGCCTTTAACCTCGGCAACTCGCCCGATCACGCAGTATCCAGCTCCGCTATACGCGTATTCGGTTCCGGGTTCGCATATTAGGGATTCCTTGGCGATGCCGTTGACCGACTCTTCTAGCGAAAATCGGAAATCCCGTATCCAACGCTCTTGACGACGGTTCATCTCCCTTTTTTGAGAATAAATGCCGCCGCGATGAGAAAGGAGCTCCAGAAGGTTGGGGGCCCGCGATGATTCTCCCTTGCTGGCTATTGTCAGATTCGAGAAAATCGGCATCCAATCGGATATTGGACTTCGCAGATCTAGACGATTGCTCTTGATCAGCGAAAGGATCGTTGCGGAGGCGTAAGGCTTTGAGCAAGAGCCAATACAGAAAAGCGTCTCCGAATCAACCGGAGTCTTGTCCTCTATTGATCGAACGCCGTAGTAGTTTTCGATTACGACCGTGTTTCTATTCCCCACGTATGCCTGGGCGCCGACAATTTGTTCGCTTTGAAACAGTTGAACTAGGGCGTCGTCCACTGGGTTGGCGTCTGCCGATGTCCACGGAGTGATACATAGAATCGCTACGCCCAAAATGAATTGGTTTCGCCCGTGCATGAGTTTCAAGATCCGTTTCTCACTAGATGTAGGCATACGATAGATTTCTATCTGGCGCTATTCTCTTCGAGCTCTCCATGGGGACTCGGAGCGTCGGCCCCAAAGGATTTCGTCTGAGAGTAGCGAGTATTCCGCGTCCATTTTTATATCGTCGATGCGTAAAACATAAGAAGGCTATTAGCCTATCAAGAGAATTGGTCCTGTTTTGTTTTCTAATTGCGGGACGTAGGATAGCGACTAAAACTAGCGAGCAATTTACATGCTAACCGTGCGACCAGTCTACTTTCCAGCCAAGTTTTCGAGCCTCTCGCCGTTTTGCAAATCGCTCATCGTTTCGGTCGTCTTGGTTCCCTTTTTAACCGCTGAAGACGTGAGCGAGCCAAAGCTCCTTTTCAGATTCGGGGCAATCGCGGATTGTCAATACTGCGATGCCGACGGGACCCGAAGGCAATACCGATTGTCGCCGACAAAATTACAGAAATGCATTGAGGATTATAATTCGCAAGAGCTCAATCACGTGGTGCATCTGGGCGATTTCATCGATCGTGACTGGGAAAGTTTCGATGTGGTTCTGCCCATCATTGGCAAATCAATAGCTCCGGTCAGGCACGTTTTAGGAAATCATGACTTCTCAGTGGACGATCGATACAAGGATCGCGTCCCTGAACGCTTAGGATTGGACGAACGGTATTACGGATTTTCGGCGGGAAATTGGAGGTTCTTAATCCTGGATACAAACGACATTAGTTTATATGCTTATCCAGAAGGGTCTCCGCGCCAGAGGGAATCTCTAAAAGCCTATGAGGCTTTGGGCGGGGATCTGCCGAAGTACAATGGCGGCGTCGGGGCAACTCAGTTAGAATGGCTAGAAAAGGAATTGGAGGCGGCTGATCTTGCTGGGCAAAGAGTAATGCTTCATAGCCACCACCCTGTCTATCCGCCTGGTTCTCACACTGTTTGGAATGCTGGGGAAGTAGTTAGCCTATTGGAGAGGCATGATTGCGTAGCTGTCTACATGAATGGCCACAATCATCGAGGAGCCTACGGCTACAAAAAAGGTATTCACTACGTCACGTTAAAGGGTATGGTCGATACGGAAGAGACGGCTTATGCGGTCGTTTCGATTCTCAAAGACAGGATTGAAGTGCGTGGAAAGGGTCGCCAAGATGATCTGGTTCTGGAGATTGCAAATCCTTAGTTAGGGGATATCGAATTAATGAATACACATTTAAAGGGATGCCGGCGAGGGATGGTATTAGCAGCAATTGCGATTGTGACAACGTGGGCTTCGGATTTTAGGGAAGTATCATTCGAGGCGGAAGATGGAGGGAAAATTTATGGAAATCTGTATGGTGGTGGTGACCACGCGGTGGTTCTTGCCCATGGACGGGCCTTCGACAAGGAAAGCTGGCACGAACTCGCGGCGCCAATGATAGCCGAGGGGCTGAAGTTGTTGGCCATCGACTTTCCAGTATACGGAAAAAGACAACAAGGAACGAAGGGAAAGACCCTGGAATTAGATGTGTTCGTAGCCATCGATTATCTGAAGGGCGAAGCAGCGGAACGAGTCTCGCTCTTTGGTGCCAGTATGGGAGGAGAGACTATTGGTCGGGCAATGGTTCAGGACAAAGCGGATGGTGTGGACCGAGTAGTCCTGTTGACGGCGGCCCCCCCAGTCGATTCCCCGAAGAATCTTAAGGGGAACAAGCTCTTTGTAGTCAGCGAGGGAGATTTTATTGCCAAATCGACGCGGGAGCAATTCAATGAGGCCCCGGAGCCTAAGCGTTTGAAAATTTTGCCAGGCGATACCCACGCTCAGCATATCTTCAAATTGGATCGGGCGTATGTCCTGACAAAGCTGATACTTGATTTCCTAACGGAATAGACGCAAGCTACTATCCAGCAATTCATGAAAAAGCTACGAGCGTTCCTTTTTCTTTTGGGGCTGTTTAATAGCAGCCTGCTAGCCGACTCTCATGAGCGGCCCAATATCGTTTATATCATGTCTGACGAATTGGCTTATTTCGAGGTGTCTTACATGGGAAGCGAAAAGCTGAAGACCCCTCGAATCGATCGCATGGCGGCGGAAGGAATTCGCTTCGATCGCGCCTATGCGGCTTCCCCCGTTTGCGCCCCGCTGCGGTGCAATCTCATGACAGGAAAGCATTCTGGCCATGCGTCGGTAAGGGCTAACGATGGGGGAACACCGCTTCGGGCGGACGAAGTGACTGTGGCTCAAGCGCTCAAGGATCGCGGCTATGCGACTGGCGGTTTCGGAAAATGGGGAGTCGGAGGGCGGGGGTCGACTGGCGTGCCAGAAAGACACGGATTCGATGTGTTTTACGGATACTATGACCAGGTGCATGCCCACACATTTTATCCGCCGTACCTAATTCGAAATAGCGAGGAAGTCGTGTTGCCGGGAAATAAGGGCGGGCGCAGCGGCCAGACTTATTCCCACTACGAGATAATGAAGGAAGGGTTGGCGTTCATCCGCGAGCATAAGGACCAACCGTTTTTTTGCTACCTGCCGATTACGCCTCCGCATGGGATGTATGATATTCCCGAAGATGATCCAGCCTGGGATCTCTACAAGGATGAGGCGTGGATGAAGGATCCAAACGTTTCGCAGGAAACCAAAAACTACGCAGCTATGGTCACGATGACCGATCGCCATGTTGGAGAAACGCTCGATCTTTTGCAGGAGCTCGGTATCGAGGATAACACCATCGTTTTCTTCACGGGCGATAACGGGGGTCAGGATCGGTTCAAAACGAAAGCCCACCCGCGGGGCTACTTTGGGCCTAACGTAAATCCGATTACGGACCAGGGGTTTCGCGGGGGCAAAACGAATCTTTATGAGGGGGGCCTGAGGATACCCTTTCTCGTACGCTGGTCGGATCATATCGAAGCGGGGCGGGTAAGCGATTTCATGTTCTACCAGGTCGATATCTTTCCGACCCTCACTGAGATAGCGGGCGCCAAGAATCCAGGAGGGCTCGATGGACGTTCAATTTTGCCGGTTTTGCTGGGAGGGCCTGGAGTAGAGGGTACGCCTTACAATCATGAGGTATTTTATTGGGAGTACCGGGAGCAGTTCGCGGTTCGCTCGGGACCTTGGAAAGCGGTCAAACCAGGCAAAAACAAGTCGTGGGAGCTCTTCCAGGTCGAAGAGGATCCGAGCGAGTCGAATGATTTGTCGGTTGGTAGTCCCCAAAAACTGGTCGAGCTGATCGCCCTGGCCAAGGCGGCCCACGAACCGGTCCGACCTGGCGCCTTTGCCGATCCGGAACGGAAGGATCACGAAAGGGATCGATGGGCGAAGTGGGGAACAAGTGGGGAAGGGCCACCTTCGCGAAAAAAGTAGGCTCTCGCTAGAATTTGCAGTGTTGCAATGCTCCTTAGGTTCCCTGAACTTCAGGGGATGAAACCCTTTTTTGCTACATCCTTACTTGGGGCAGTCTTAACGGTCTCAACCTCGTTGAGCGCGGCTGATCGCCCAAACATCGTTTTCGTTTTCACCGATGACCATGCCCCTCACGCGATCGGGGCCTATAATGGCTGGCTCAAGTCGGTCGATCCCACCCCGAACATCGACAAGCTGGCGGCCGAAGGCATGCTTTTCGTCAATAGCTTTTGCACCAATTCGATTTGTGGACCCAGCCGGGCAGTAATCCAGACCGGCAAGCACAGCCACAAGAATGGGTTCATGAATAATGGGAATACCTTCGACTGGAACCAGCAAACCTTCCCGAAGCTACTGCAAAAAGCGGGCTACCAGACCGCGATTTATGGCAAGTCCCACTTGAAGGGGGCTCCTCAGGGTTATGACAGCTGGGCCGTCCTCCCGGGACAAGGGCTTTATTACAATCCGGACATGATCACGCCTGATGGCCAAGTGACCATCGAAGGTTATTGCACGGATATCGTTACCGATATGGCGGTGGAGTTCCTCAAAGAGGGACGAGACGACAGCAAACCTTTCATGCTAATGGTCCAGCACAAGGCCCCGCACCGAAACTGGATGCCCGCCCTGCGCCACCTCAATCTCTACGATGATATCGAAATTCCAGAGCCATCGACGCTTTTTGATGATTACAGTGACAACGCCCCTGCCGCTCGCTACCAAGAGTTGGAGATCGATCGTCACATGCACATCAACTACGATCTATTTCTCGATCTTACACCCGACTTTCCCGACTTGCCGATCCGGACAGACAAGTCCGCATGGAGAAATCTCCAACGCATGACTCCTGAGCAAGTTAAGGCCTGGCGAGCTGCCTACGAGCCGAAGGACAAGGCTTTTCACGAGGCCAATCTGACGGGCAAAGATCTCGTTCGCTGGAAATATCAGCGCTATGCCAAGAACTACCTGCGTAGCGTTAAGGGAGTCGACGAAAGTGTTGAGCGGCTCGTTGATACCCTCGACGAACTCGGCTTGGACGACAATACGATCTTTATCTACTCTTCCGACCAGGGGTTCTATATTGGTGACCATGGATGGTACGATAAGCGCTGGATGTACGAAGAGTCGCTTAAGATGCCATTCATCGTCAAGTGGCCAGGTGTGGCCAAACCGGGTTCAAGATCGACTAAGATGATTCAGAATTTGGATTATGCGGAAACCTTTCTGGATATTGCTGGGGCCCCGATCCCGAGCGACATGCAGGGCGTTTCCTTGGTGCCTCTATTGAAAGGCGAAAATCCCTCCGAATGGCGCAATTCCATCTATTACCATTATTACGAGTACCCGAGCGTACACATGGTGCCACGTCACAATGGCATTCGCACCAATCGCTATAAGCTGATGCATTTCTATCAATTCGACGAGTGGGAGTTTTACGACCTGCGCTCTGATCCGGACGAATACAACAACCTTTATGGAAATCCGGAATACAATAATCTGATCAATCGCATGAAACGCCAATTGACTGGTCTCGTTAAGAAGTACGACGACGATAGCGACATGTCAGTTAAGCCCAAATCCTGGCAAAACGAAGTTCGGGGCATCGCTTCGAATTAAGTCAGCTATATGCATGAGAAGGACTGCGACCCTGACGATGCTTTTGCGGCGTTCGGAGTTCGGTCCCTTCTATTTAGCAGTGAGGCGGCCTTCGCAAGTCCGCCGTGGTCATTCGCGAAGGTGGAGCGTCGCCATCCAGTTGTGACTTCGGGATAGACACGTTCCGACGTTTAATTTAGAACGCGTGGCCGTTTTAGGATCGAATCTATATCGATAAGGACCTTTAGAGCTGCGCTCAGCGGGGGGTTTAGACAGCCTTCCCGCCAAATCGTCCAATATCTGACTACCTTGCGCCGCCTCGGGTGGCGGGCTCTTTGGCCAAGCGGGCCTTTATCTCGTTCCGAGACAGACGGCCATCTTCGTTCGTTTCCCTGTCCCACTTGTCGAAGTACTCGTTCACTAAGGGTCCGGGGCGGCTGGCTTCTTCGCGGCTAATATATCCGTCTTCATTGGCATCGAAACGAGAAAACATTTGCGGGACGATCTCTGGTCCCCAGGCTCGTTCGTTGCCACGGTTGCCCGATTGGCTGGCCAAGCGCTGCCGGGCCATTTGCTGCTGGCGTTGTTGGCGGGCGCTAATGGAATCGAATTCCTCGCGCGTCAGAGAGTCGTCGGGAGCCCTGGATGCCTTCCGCAAAAAGTCTACCGCGAAATCGCGATGCTTTGGTTCTGCTTCACTTACGGTCATGACGCTGTCACCATCCGTATCCAAAAAGCTCCACAATAGTTGCGGTTGACGCGAAGGAGCTCGTGTTTGCCTAGGTGAAAAAGGCTTTCCGGTTTCGGCGATGGCTCTGGCGATCTTTATTTGCGAAGCGGTGATGGGTTTTGTCGGAGTGGGGACGCGCTCAGGTCCAGAGCCCATCATCAGATTGTTGTTCTTCTCGAAAATGGTATGGGGCAACCCGAGAGCGTGACCCAGTTCGTGAGCGAGCACGGCTGGGGTTTGTTCTCCCTTGGGGCCTCTTTTGGCGTAGAAGACGATGCCCTTTTCCTGCGGAATGAATACGCCACCCATGCTCTTCTCATAGTCTTCGGCAATGAATACGTTGAATCCGCTTGGTAGCAAATCGTTTTTCGAAATATTGGATACAAGCGCTCTGGCCAATCGGCCTCGAGGATTCTTCATCGCTTCGGCGAAGGCTTCAGGTTGCTCCGCAGTAACGTCGACGATCGATTCGATCGTCCAGACGATTTTCGCCTGATCCCAAGTTCGGTTGACTGTAGCGAATTGCTCTCGAATTTCAGCGTCGCTTAACGAGCAATCCAACCGGTGATCGATTTCGGAGTTCATGCGAAGGACGCGAACGGGTAGGGTAATGGTGTCCAAGGAATTGGATTCGGCGAATCCGGAGAATGGAGCCGCGATCGTTAGAGCCAGGGCGGCTAAACAAATGGATTTGGCAGGGAGGTATGGCATTGGATTACAGGAAGTTGGGTTGAAATATGATTTTTTTCGTTGCGAAAGGATTTGCCGGTCTAGAAATACCTCGTAACTGAATACCTTTCATTCCCTGAATGAAGTCGAACAGGAATTGGCGCCTGGAGAACGTCGGGCATTACTTGGAAAGCGGGATGCGAATTCAAGGCTGTTCGCTGGTTCTATTTTTGGCGGCGAGCCCGTTTGGCTGAGGAAAATCTAACGCCCCAATAAGGGATGCCGATCCGGTGGCTGGGTCGACGGAATACAAGGCGTCGGAGTTGGTATCGGATAGGAGCAATTTCCCTGAGGCCGCATCGTAGGCCAACCCACAGAACGACGTGTTGATCCCGAGTTCGCCAATTAGAGTAGTCTTTCCGGTTGAGACATCGATGCTGTAGAGCGAATCAGTCTGTCCGCTGGCTCCGTAGAGTATTGAACTGGCAGGTTGGAATGCCAATCCCGGCATGTTGACGCCCAATGGCCCGACTTGAGAAGCGACCCCGTTGAGAGTATCGATGGTGTATAGATTGGCTGCTGCCCCATTGCTGGTAGCGTAGAGAACGTTGTCCACAGGATCATACGCCAGTCCGACAGTATTGGGAAAATTGACGCCGGTCGACCCCACTATTGTCAATTGGCCGGTAGACTCGTTGATTGCGACCAAGGAATTCGTGGCTACGTCTACTCCATAAAGAGTGCCCTTGTTCACGTCGAAAGCGAGTCCGTTGAGGCTGGGAAGGGCGGTGTCTCCTAGAGAGTCCGAAGAACCGGATTCAGGAGATATCGCTATCAACTCGCCTGTCCCGGCATCTGAACCGAAGAGTCGACCATTTGGCAAGGGTGACAATTCTGGTTCGGGAGGATCCGGACGAGGTGGTAAATCCGGTTGTGTGATAGGCTCACGTAATGATGCGAAGAACACGTTTTTAAGTTCACTTACTTCCTCCAAGGAAATTAGTTCTATGCGTTCTGGCGAATGAGTTGTTTGGTGGTTTTTTAGTTGCTGCCACAGTCTCAAGTCGCTCGATGCTCGGAAGTAGATGAGCTGACCGGGATCGGTCTCGATCTGGACATGGAGACCGATTGACGTCATGACTGGATTGATGTTTTGAGGTTCGAGAACAGAGCTCGTGAACGAATCGATAAAGTCGAGATTGAGAGGGGCCGAAATTCGAGCGTCTCTTGAGAATTGCCCCCAAGTGGCATTTACCGTGTCGTCCAAATCCGAATTGGGAGACCCGTTGAACCGAGTTCCACCGCTGACCACTCCCGCTATGACGAACCCAAATGGATTGGATACGAAAATGGGAGCGCCCGAATCTCCGCTCGAGGCATAGACTTCATCATCGCCGAATCCGAGATCCGCTTTTCCGAAATGGAGTCCGAAACCGTCATTCGCTTCGAGGCCACTGTCGAAATCAGAGAAGAGCCATAATTCATCCTCGCTCCCACCGACGATGGCTGAATTGATCGATGGCGTTTCACCCGTGGCCTCATAAAGATTTCGACCACCGCGCTTAGCTCCGTCCCTCGTGTCGCGACCTGTACCAGCATAGCCGGTAACGCCGTAACCGAAAAGGACATTGGGATTGTCGATTTCCGTGCCTAGAGCTCTAAGGGGACTGTAGCGTGGTATTTCGGGTGGAGCCCTTTCTGCTAGAGTGATGATACCTACGTCGGTTCCAGAAATCGACCCGAAGTCAGGATGAGGCTGCCATAGATGGGCTTCAATGTCGACTTGCCCAGACTCTAGTGTGAACCGAACAGTAATAGTGACGACATTGGCATTATTGACGCAGTGCCCAGCTGTAAGAACATGCATGCCTCCCTCAAGAAGAGCCCCTGTGCAACCGAAATTTCCATTCATCAAAATTTGAGCGACGCCATCGTGGTCTATGCCAAACATATCCTCTCCAGGCGTCGTGACGTGAGTGCCATAGTCGTCAGAAGTTACGACGGCCCAGTTTGTGTGAACTGAATCGTTTGTCCAAAACAGGAAGTATACGAGCGCGACAAGATTCAACCGATTGGATCGGGGTACAGGGCTTGGGAGCATAGGGAATGTATATTGGGAAACTCTACTAGTAGTTTTTGCAGCGATTCGAATATGAGTTGGTGGACGGCTACAAGAACTGGATACGGCCACTCTTTGGCCTAATTGCTGGCCCGGTACTCGGGATGGCGTCGCTTTCGTTCGGCTTCCAATTTTTCGATGACCTCTCGAGGAACGCCTTCCCAATCTTTTGGATGGCTAATTATGGGAGCGCTCGGATGTATCGAGCCAGTGGAACGTTGCGAGAATCCTGGCCGCATGAATTCTCCCAATTCACGACGGGTCTTCTGCGCCAGTCCAAGGATTTTCGATACGACTTCCGGATTTGAATCTGCGACATTCTGGCTTTCTTCAGGATCGGTTTGCAGGTTGTATAGAAGGGGTTGCTCAAACTGGGAGACTTGCTTGTTCCGATCCCAAAAGGGTATCTGTTTTTCCTCCCTTGGAAGATGCAGCTTCCATTCGCCCATTCGCACAGCCTGCAGGTTCTCACAGTTGTAGTAGTAGAAAGGAGCATTAACCGATCGATTCAGGGAACCGCCATTAAGCAGGGGCAATAGGCTTTCGCCGTCAAATTGGCGATTAGATGGCAGTTTTGTCTCAATGATTTCGGACAGTGTTGGAAACAGGTCCATCGCATGTATTTTAGCTGGAGATACAGACCCCGTTTTGATTTTCTCGGGCCAGCTCAAGATAAATGGAACTCGATGCCCTCCTTCGAAAGTGACATACTTGGTTCCTCGGTAGGGTTGCGCGTATTCGTTCGTAGTCGGTCCGTTGTCTGAGGTGAAAATGACTATAGTGTTTTCAGCGATACCGGATTCCTCAAGGGCGCCCATCATTTCTCCTACACTCCAATCAAGCTCCTGCATGATGTCGCCGCGAACGCCGTCTTTGGAGGATCCAACGAACGCTTTCCCCGCCTCGTAGGGTGTGTGGGGATAGTTGTGGGCATAGTAGAGGAAAAAAGGGGCTTTGCGTTTGGCGCTTTCACGAATGATCGCCGTGACTCGTTGCGTATAGAGTTCCGTAAGTCTATCCAGTGGAGTCTCGGCGAAGATCTCCTGGTCATCGTCGCAGAATTTGGGTGAATGGGCGAAGTTGCAGGGCATGCCATAGTAGTGATCGAAGCCCTGCTTTCTGGGCAGGAATTCGGGTTCTGTTCCTAGATGCCATTTGCCGACGATGTAGGTTTGGTAGTCTCGCTTTTTGAACTGTTCAGCGAGAGTTATTTCTTCTGGGTGCAGTCCCAAAAACCAATGCTGATCCCGTTTTGGATTAATGCCCATATAGAGTCCTGCCCTTTGTGGGTAGCCGCCTGTAAGGAAAGCTGCTCGAGAGGGTGAACAGATAGACGCTGCGGTATGAAAATCGGTGAAACGAATTCCATTCGCCGCTAGGCGGTCGATATGAGGTGTATTCACCTTTTGGGCTCCGTAGCAGCTGATATCCGAGTAGCCCAGGTCATCGGTCAACATAAATATGACGTTAGGCCTTTTTGCATCGTCGACCGCTTGCCCTAAGAACGGGAAAATAAACAAGGCGATGGTCGCGATCGCGGTATTTCTCAAAAGCAATCGAGAATCAGAAGGCGAATGACTCTTCATTTTGGTGTATTTTAGCGTGGTTGTTTGGTGCAAGGCTATCTCCTCTTGTGCGGAATAGCGGGCGCTAGGTTTGGATATTCTGAGGAGGAGTGTTTTAAGGCTTTTGATTTTCAAGGCCTCCTCTTTGCATTACTGTGTATGCGAATGCTCTCGAGGGCGGTATTGATACCCCTTTTTAAGAACCAGATTCCTCCCGAAACGGTCTTCGGCTCTCCTGGCCGTACGGTACCGAAGGCAAGGTCGATATCCTTACAGGGCCAGAACGACCAGCCGACAGCGATTGCATCGGGCGAGTTAATCGCGACCGTTGCGGATTCATCGCCAGTTAACTGAGTCGCGATAAACTTGCCCTGCAAATTCTCTGCCGGGATCTTGGCCGCAACGTTAGCAGCGCCGGTTATGCGTTTGTGGTTCAGATTGCTGCCGGTACCGTTGAGGGCGTACTGCTGTTGCTTGAGTTTCGCGTAATTGGGTTCCTCGGCGAGAGTTGATGTGCGTGTCCAGATGCGTTCTGGATTAGGTACGTCACTTAGGCGGTGAATGCGGTCGTCTGTAAGCGCCAGGGCATCGCGACCGAATCCATTGGCCCAGGCATGGTTAAAACACAAGTGTGTGCAAAGCTGATCACGTGTTTGGTTATCCTCGGAGTAGACGGTTAGGGCATAGTCGATGTGATTCTAACGTACCTGAAATTCCACGCGTAGCGAGGCCTTTGGTCCATCATTTTCATAGATGAGGGCGCATTTTTGATCCCCCTCCAATTCCCAACGAAAGCGATCCCAATCTTGGTTAGGAAGGCGGACGTCTTCGGTGGGTAGCGATATTAGCGCTCCCTCCACGTTTGATGCCCAGCGTGCACCGGGAAAATCGTCCCATTCGATAACGAGGGTCTGCAACCGATAGTGATCCCGGTTTCGCTGATATGCCTCACTTTTCTGGTTGTTTCTGAAGAAGACGGCCGCATCGGTAATCCGATCTTCTTCAAGTCGGTCCGGAGGCCGACTTCTGGGCAATGGATCTTTACCGTTCAAACGTTCCATTAAGACGGAATGCGGAATCACCCGAATCGATCTGGCCTCATTTCCCGCGAATGCTTCAGATTTTCCGGCCAAGATTATGCAGAGGACCAATGCCAAAGGAGAGATCAGGACAACTTCCAATTTTAACGGGGGCATTGTTGAATAGAGTCTGTTATCCGGGCTCGGAAGACAATCCGGATCTTTTTGTGACATAAATCGAAATCAGGCGCTGGGCATGAACTAAGGTAGCGGTCGATCTCACTCCTTCGTCCTACCGTAGCGGGACTACAGCGGCTCAACCGTCTTCGTTCCTGGAACTACGCTGCGCCAAGAGCCCGAGCGACTAATTGTAAAGCAGCACACGCTTTCAGCCTTTCGTCGTGATTCTCGCGACAGGCAGGATGCCTGTGCTACCATTTTCGACAAGCGAATTCCCGCCTCTATCGGCTACGCAATTTCGACAGTAGCCTGAGCAACTCGATATAGAGCCAGATCAGCGTTACCAGGAGGCCGAATGCACCGTACCACTCCATATATTTAGGAGCTCCTCGCTGAGCGCCGTTCTCGATGAAATCAAAGTCGAGGACGAGGTTTAGGGCCGCGACTACTACTACGAAGAGACTAAACAGAACGCCAATCGTGCCACTGCCGTGAATAAAGGGAATGGATACGCCGAAAAATCCCAGGACAAACGTAACTAGATAGATAAGGAATATGCCTCCGGTGGCCGCTACAATGCCCAGCTTGAAATTCTCGGTCGCCTTGATTAGGCCAGAGCGATAAGCGAAAAGCAGAGCGAAAAGGGTGCCGAAGGTGAGAAGTATCGCCTGGAAAACCAGCCCTGGAAATTGCATTTCGTAAAAGGCTGAGAGAATTCCCAAGAGGATGCCTTCCACGGCCGCGTAAATGGGAGCGGTGATCGGAGCTGCGGTTTTTTTGAAAACGGTAATCATGGCGATTACGAATCCACCAATGGTGCTACCGATTAGCCATGGGTACAGTTCTCCAGGGTTTACAGCGCTATAGGCTCGATCCCAGCTGTAAATTGCGGTGAACATCAGGATGCACAGAAGGATCCCCGTTCGGTTTACAGTACCGTTGATAGTCATGGCATCGCCGGTAGCCGATGGCCTAAGGTCAAATGCTTTGTCGTTGAGTGCTGGATTGGATGTTCTCATTAAGGTTTCTTTGGATATTGTTCTACTCTCTTGAAGCGTTTTGGAAAGATGTGGATTTAGATTTTAGTCGAAATGTCTGTCAGCAAAATCTAGATACCGTTCCCAGTCATAGAGGGTAACATCGTGTTTGCCTGTGCGGAAATGGTAGCCGACGTGCCCGCCAACAGGAGAATTCAATGGTGGTTGGGTGTTGGTCCCCACACCGTCTAATCCAAAAAGCTCGTATACGCGGCTCGCGGCTTTCGCCGAAAGGAATTCGCCATTTGGGTCTGCCCAAAGATCTTCTTGAGCGCTGGCGACATAAACGGCTCTCGGAGCCATGAGAGCGATGAGTTGATGTTGATCCACGGGAATGCCTGCTTCGTTGTCGTTGTACGCCTTGAAGGTTCGATTGAACCAATGGGGGAAGCTAGTGTTGATGCGTTTGACTGTTTCCCCGAAAGCCCGCCGGCTCAAAGCCGCCCCGCCACATCCTGAGTTATTGGAAATCGTGATGCCGAACCGCTCATCGGTCGCCCCAGCCCAGAGCGAAGCCTTTCCTAGGCGTGAGTGGCCTATTAAAGCGATGCGTTTTTTATCGATGGCGCTGTCGGTTTCCAAATAATCGACAATGCGGCTCAATCCCCAAGCCCAAGCCGTGATAGCGCTCCATTCTTCGAGCTCTAGTGGTTTGCCCTCGGCATCGGTATCGTAGTGAGAGCGAATGCCGTCTTTCCAGCCCTCGGAATGATCGGGCTCGATATTCCCATAGTAGGCGGTAGCTAAGGCATACCCACGTTCAACAATGCGTTCGACTGGCCAGCGATTGGAGCTTTTGCCTCGGGCCTCGTCCGTGGCCTGATGGTTGATGTTTCCGTTACTGTTGGTCCGCATCCAGGAAGTGGAAAGATGGATACTGGGGTCCGTATGGATCGTGTGATTGCCATTGAAATTGTATCCAACAAATATGGGAGACGAGCCTTGTATGGAATTTGGAATATAGAGGAGGACGTGGATTGCCTGCGGAAATGCGTTCTCGTCGAATCGAATGGTGATCTGCTTTCGTATCGCTTTACCGCCTAAGGCATTCATCGCTTCTGAGGTGACGGTGTAAGTTGGGTTCTCCGGTTTGGCGGGGCGGCGGCCGTAAACATGGTCTTCGAACAAAGCCAGGATCTCGGGACGGCGTAGGTTTTTCCAATCTTGAATCGATGTAATCGGATTACCGCTCTCTGAAACGAGGGGATTGGGGAGCTCGTATGAGGGTACATTGGCCTCATCGTAGTTGAAACCGGGTCGTTGAGACATGGTAAACGGAATAGATAAAAGAACGATGCTTAGCGATAAGAGGGAGTGAAAAGAAAAGCTTTTTTGGCGCATGAGAAAAAAGTAGGAGCTATGAAGGGTCAAAACAAGCGTGGAAGGCGGTATCCGATCAGGTATCCAGTTCTATCGGCCTGCCTCAAGTTGCTGGATGCCAATTTGATCAATTCCTTGGCGACCTACTCACCTCAACCCTAGCAGCAATCGGTTAGCTTTTTAGGGTCCCTTACATTCGGGCCTCGATCATTGCTGCCACTTCGGGAAAACCTCGCTGTCGAGCGAATGTTGCCGCGGTTTCGCCATCGACGTCCTCTGCCTTCGGATTGGCTCCATTGCTCAGAAGGTATTGCACGACGTCACGGTGCCCCTCGGCTGCGGCGAACATCAGAGGTGTCCAGCTCTCGTGGGAATCGATGTCGTTTATCCTGCCGCCTCGCCGATGAAGGAGAGTAACGAGTTTAAGATTGGGACCTGTACAGGCGAACATGAATGCGGTGCGATTCGTAGAATCGCGTAAGTCTACCCGGGCTCCTGCTTCCAGCAGTCGCTCAGCGATTTCCGTATGCCCGCTGAAGGCGGCTAGCATCAGTGGGGTGCGACCATTCTCATCGGTTAGATCGGGATTGATGCCCGCCTCAAGCGCGAGCGCGATGGCTTCGACGTTCCCGCTCAAGGCCGAATCCATGATGAATTCTATCGGGATGGGGGGCAGCGCTTCAACGGGAGCTCTATTCGAGGAGGAACTAGATGCAGTAGGCGTTGAAGCTGAACCAGCCGCGTCGGATGCGGGGTTCGGCGAATCGCTGCATCCAAATAGGAAAAAGAGGGCGAGAAGCGCAAAGAGCCTGGTTGATTGGATCAAAGACATCGATCCATGACTCGGGAAACTGGGCGAAAACGCAAATCAAAGATTTAGCTGTCTCCGTCCATATGTTTGGCCCAGGGATTGCTCGGACAGATTTACTGGTTCTCGGATTGAGGAGCTCGTACTCTGAACTACCGTAGGAGCGGCTCGGTCCTCCGTATCCGTATTTCGGAGGATCGTTGTTTCGGATGATCGAGCCGATCCTCCCTGCCATTGTTTTATGTTCCGCTGTTTTCCGTAGTCAAAATGGCATATCTCGCAGCCTAAAGACAGTGCCTACGATGTTTTCTTCTCCTTCAGCGTTCGATCGAAAAATTCAACCAGAATATCCAAAGCGGGATTGAAAAATGGGTGGGAGCTCCAAAAGGGATGGGGGCCGTCCTCGATGACGTGCGATTCGTGATGAATGCCAAAAGTATCCAGTTTTTTGATGATGCTTGGATAGCGTTCTCCGGGCCGATCGAACTTGCCATCCATGAAAAGCATGGGCGGTGTTCGTTGGGACACATGAGTGATTGGCGAGGCGTCGATGTAGTTCTGTTTAGTCGATTTCCAGGACCCTCCCATAAACGTTTTCATACGTCGGCGAGCGTCGGCATTCGCGGATAGTTGGGATTCCTCGCTGGTCAAATCCATCGTCCCCGCCATGACTACACAGGCTTGAATCGCGGGTGAATAGGATGCGTAGGGTCCATCGCTTTGATTGAGTTTACGCGAATAGCCGCTGGTCCCCAGGAGTCCAGACAGATGTCCTCCAGCCGAACCGCCCACGGATCCGATGCGGTCGGGATCTATGAGGAAGGCTCGAGCATTGGCCCGAGCCCAACGAACAGCCGCTTTGCAATCCTCGATCGCGGCCGGGAAGGGGGCTTCGCCAGAGAGGCGATAGAAAATATTGAGAGTTACATACCCTTGGGCAGCCAACTGCTGAGCCATAGCAGTGTAGCTGCTCGGGTCTCCCTTGTACCAGCCGCCTCCATGGATAAAAATGATGGCTGGTGAGAGTTTGTCGTCTTTTTTTGGCCGGTACAGATTGAGCGTTAACTCCCGATCTCCGTGTTTCGCGTAAACGAGGTCCTCATAAGCGCGAACGTTTTGAGGCAGTGCGATGGGTACTCGGGTAGCCTTCACGGCTGGGGGAGTAGTTGGCGGCACTTTAACGGAACTCCCGTAAACCTCGATCCAATCGATGCGTGAACTCGATTTGCTGCCTCCTCCGGCTCTTTGGTCAGAGAACCCGATTTGCTCGACCTGGTCCAGCGGAGGGGCATCCACTTTTTCCTCGGCTACAGCTTTAATGACGCTGAAGTGCCTCCAAGTGAGATCGGCTATCTTGAATTCGTGTTCGTGCCAATCCTGTCCGCTATCGCTTTGTTCGCTAATGAACCAGCGTTCTCCTGGCAGCTTGACCAGCAGGCGCAGGGCGTGATCCCCGCTTTGCCGACTTCTCCAGCGTACCTTGGCATCAGGCCCGGAAAGATCGGCTAGATGGCCCATTTTCCTCAGAGAAAGGCCCCAACTCATCCAACAACGGCCCGACCACACGTAGAAAGGATCATTGGGTATATGATCGTGATGGGACTTCTTAATGCCCAGCTTGCCGGGTCCATGGACCTCCATGCGTAGTTCCGAATTTCCCAGATGTTCCGGTGTAATCGGCAATGCAGCGGGAATCTCCCTCCAGTCTTCCCGGAAATACAGTTCAGCCGCTTGGGCTTGGGCTGAAATGCAGGTAAGGAGCAGTATTAGTGCGACCAATCGAGAATAGGACATAGAAGGGAAATCTCTGGAAGGAATTCTCATTGTCATGAAATAATGGGCAGGGAGGACCGGCTCGGTCCTCCAAATTCATATGATCATAATACTATCGCAGGCATAGGTAGGCCACGTATTGCATATGAGAGATTTTCACGTGGTAAAGCCGCCCATACAATACCAAACCTTACGGAGGACCGAGCCGGTCCTCCCTGCCGATCAATAGATTTGCGCCTACTTCGATTGGAAAATCGCGCTTTGGACGCAGGCATGTATTAGGGATCGGAATCCGTAGTCGTCCGTTTCCGCGTCTCTAACAATCTGATCGATTTCCCGCCGGTCGGCGAAGGTTATGCTGGCTCCTGTAGAATAGGTGAGGAGCTTTTCTACCATGTTGCGAGCGATCTTTTCTGGGTGGGCAAGGACCATCGCTTTGAATCCATCGATGTCGTTGAAACCTTCTCCATTGGGTAGCTGATAGCTCGGGTCGACTTCTGGGCCGTCCTTCCATCTGCCTTTTTCAGGAAGGGCTCGATAGTGTTGTCTCCAGCCTCCGATAACATCGTAGCTTTCCAGAGCAAAGCCAGGAGGATCGATTTTCTGATGGCAAGCCATGCAATTCTCAGTAGACCGATGCTTGTCCAGTTGATCGCGAATGGAGGAGGCTCCGCGAATATCTGGCTCGACCGCTGGCACGTCGTCAGGGGGTGGAGAAATGCGCTCGCCTAAAACGCGTTCAAGAAGCCAGACACCCCGAATGACGGGCGATGTCGTGGTCCCATTTGCGGAAACTTTTAGAATACTTCCCTGCGTGATAACTCCGCCGCGCCGGTGGTTCGGTTTTAAGGAAGTTTTTTGGTATCCATTTCCTCTGACCCCCTCGATCCCGTAGTGCTGGGCGAGGCGCTCATTCAGCATGGTGAAGTCCGAATCGATAATATTGGTGACGCTCAGGTCTTCATCGATCAATTCCCGAATGAAAGCCCGAGTTTCGCCGAGCATCGAGTGCTTTAGGATAGAATCGAACTCCGGATAGAGTTTGCTGTCGGGCGCGGTAAAGTCGATCTCGATCAGATCGAGCCAGCTATCGGTGAAATTCTGGATGAATGCTTCCGCTCTTGCATGATTGAGCATTCGCTCCACTTGGTTTCGAAGCGTGGCGGGATTCGACAGCTTTCCATTTTGGGCCAAACCTAGCAGCTCTTTGTCAGGCATAGAGCTCCAGAGGAAATAGCTGAGCCGAGATGCGATACTAAAGTCATCCAGGCGACCTGATTTTTCCGTGAAGTAGAGAAAACGGGGCGAGGCTAGAAGGGCTCGGTATCCAGTTTTTAAAGCATCTTCGAAGCTAGCTCCAGACTTGAGCTTCTTTTGGGCGAAATCGACGTAGCGGGCAATGTCTGTATCGGATGCCTGACGACGATAGGCCATATTGGCGAATCGAAGCATAAGTCGCTCGAGATCCTGATCAGGATTCTTGGATACGACACGTTCATTTTCAAACGCGAGGTCGCCGTAAAGCCGGCGGCGCAATTGGGTTTGGTCCATACCCTTGTAGATACGCTCTATTTTCACCCATTCCATGGCGCAGGCGGGCGTATCAGCAAAGGCTTCCCCGCTTTCGACGTACTTAACTGAAACCGTCTTAAGCGTGTTGTCGCCGGGTCTCATTTCCAGTTTGTGCCCTTCCCGCATCCACGTTTCGAAGGTGAAATTCTGTGGCTCGGGCATGGCTTGGAAACTGCCCACCCAGAAAAGCGTAGGGGCGGAAGCGGCGGCGACCCCGCTTCGAATTTGCGTCCATACGCCGCGACCGGGTGGAGGATTGTGGGCTATAGCTCGCACCGTAATGCGATACCAGCCGTTCTCATCTACCGTGGTTGGCTGCATGCGTCCTTGAAAGTTCCCCGATGTAAGAAACGATAGGGCATGGCCTTCGTATAGGTGGGGGCCACGTCCGTTTTCACGGGTTTCTGGATTCCAGGTCACCTCCTCGGGGAACAAGGTTCGAGAGAAAAGAGGTTTCTGAAAGCGGGCTCGAGAAAAGGCCTCGGCTAAAGAGATGTCTATTCCTTCCAGATACTTTTGCAATAAGTGGTGGGATATTTGCTGGGTTTCGGCAATATTGTTAAATCCATCTTGGGAGGGGTCTTCCGGCAAATTGTCTTTTATCGGAATGTCGACGCCAAGAAGGTCGTGTATCGTATTTTGGAACTCGATACGATTCAGACGTCGGGACCGAACTCTACCGAACTTTGCCTGAACTTTGGCGGATCCCGTGTGGAGAGAATTTTCGAAACGAGCCAAAAAATCGGCCCGCTCGTCGTCCTCTACGAGGCTATCTTCTTCGGGTGGCATTTCCCCATCTCGAACACGATCGTGTGCTAGTGACCATAGGGCCATAGCAGCAGCATCATCTGGATTGAAGGGCAGGGAGGTCAGGTCCAAACTGCCTTTTCGATCGACGTCATTATGGCACTCGTAGCAATTAATATCCAGGAACTCGATGATTTCTGGATCAAAAGATGGGAGTTCGTTGACGCTCGTGTAGGCAACGGGAATCGCTGCGCTAGCTAGAGTGACGATCCGAATGGTGCTTAAGGTCGAAAAGCCGATTCTGAGCCTCCTTTTGGCGAGGCTGCAGAGGTTGGTCATCGCCCACACAAAGCGAATGAAGAGACTCATTGGTTGAACGAGCCGGACTATATATAGAGACCTTCGCTCCCGAGCGGTAGAGAGCGTACCCGTTTTCCGGATGCGGCGTACAGGGCGTTGGTAATCGCTGGAGTAGCTGGAGCGATGGGAGGTTCGCCAAGACCAGCGGGATCGTTTTCGCTTTGCACATAGTCTACCTGGATCGATGGAGCTTGATTGATACGGAGCAAATTATAGTCGGCGAAATTACTTTGATCGACCTCGCCATTGGTGAACG
>Ga0208624_1000028_pt1 | contig 90988 bp, 89 predicted proteins | sample Knorr_S23_td_DCM_FD_185607 | JGI IMG/M metagenome (GOLD analysis project Ga0208624, IMG submission 185607) | Marine microbial communities from Southern Atlantic Ocean transect - Knorr_S23_td_DCM_ad_71m_LV_A (SPAdes) (version 2) | ecosystem: Environmental > Aquatic > Marine > Oceanic | place... | reverse complement strand
GACGACAGTGAAATGCTGACTTCATCGCCCCGTGTCTCGAAACTCGTCAGATCAAAATGGCGACCGCTACCGGACGTTGCAGGCTGAACCTGATCGCCAACAGCAAGCCTGCCAGACAATCTTCTACATTGAATGACATGCTCATCAACGCTCTTAACAATGGCTCGAAATGCGTGATCGTCCAAGTCACCCGCTAACGCGATCACGGTGTCAGCATCAAAGTGATTCGGGCTGATAGTCTGAATATCGAGATCGAGACGACCCGATGCGTCAGATACAACCTGAGCCTCATCGGGATCAGCCACCACAATAACCCGATCGGGTGCCAGCACCCGGCAAATCAGCAGCGTCCTCTGAAGATCAAGACCATTTGCATAGACGATGAGTACACGCGCTTCCAACAGCAACGGATCCAGATCGCCAACGACCTGGGCAACGTCAGGACAGTCAATGCGGCCTTCGGAACGTAAAGACTCCGAAGCGATAATAAATACTTGCGTCAAGTCAACAATCGCTCAGCCGACGATTGGAGGTCAGGTGCGTCCCATTCTTTCATCGTGTTTCTCCCACATCGCGACCATCTGCTTCGCGGTTCCTTCGTGATCACCTTTCACTGCGAGCATTCCACCGTCCACGACCAGGTCAATGCCTGTCACCCAACGACCTTCATCGCTACCCAGGTACACACAAGCCATGGCGATATCCCATGCTTCTCCACCAGGTCCTGTGAGCGGCATGATCCCGCCGTTCACCGCATCGACAAATCGATCCAGTCTGGTTTGCGCTTCTTCTTTCGAGAGCTGGCGCCCGTTTGTGTGACCTCCCCAGAAGATGGGGGTTGCAATTGCCCCCGGGCTGACCGCATTCACTCGTATACCCATAGGACCAAGCTGCATCGCGGCCGCCTTTGTATAGTTTGAAAGACCAGCTTTTGCTGCCGAGTACAGCGGGTCTGCAGCTAATTCCGCCTGATGCGCACCTTTTGATGAATTGTTAATGATGGATCCAGACTTCTGCTTACGCATGATCGGCGACGCATGTTTGGTCGCGACCATGCAGGAGCCAAGGAGATACCACTGGGAATACTTGAAGCTCTCCTCGTCCACATCTTCAATGTTGAATGCGTGATGCTTGCCCGGCATGCTCGAGGAACCACCCGCATTGTTGAACAACACATCGAGCCGACCCCACTTCTCTACTGCAGTGTCTAGGACACCCTTGATCTGGTCTTCGTGCAGCACATCTGCTTTCACAAACACAGCGGAACCATCAGGTTGGCGTGCTTCAACCTCCGCACCCAATTCTTCATTCCTGCCACAGAAAACGACCTTCGCACCTTCCTTGCAGTAGGCATCGACGGTGGCTTCACCGATACCACTGGTTGCACCGGTAATGACCGCAACCTTGCCGTCCAAGCGTCCCATTGTTTTCTCCGCTGTGAGCCAGCAGTCATAGTAGGATCCAGGCCTGGTCAGTGCAATACACAATCAGGTGCACTAAATAAGCGAACGACTTAGAGGAATCCAGGCCAGATGTTAGAGGGAGATTGTAATGGGCTGGGCAGCTAAAGTGGCTGCCCATATCAGGCTAGCTCGCGGCCTTACGCTCGTTGACGTCCTTGATCACGCGCTCCGCCACGTTGTTAGGCGTTGGCGCGTAGTGTGAGAACTCCATGGAGAATTGTCCACGTCCAGATGTCATGGTGCGCAGATCACCGATGTATCCGAACATCTCAGCCAACGGACAATCCGCTTTTACACGAACACCTGTCGAAGCTGCTTCCTGCGCCTTCACCATGCCGCGACGACGATTGAGATCACCAATAACGTCGCCCACATTGTCGTCCGGTGTAAACACGTCGACTTTCATGATCGGTTCCAGCAGCTGTGGGCCTGCTTTAGGGATTGACTGTCGATAAGCAGCCTTCGCTGCCAGCTCATAAGCAATCGCTGACGAGTCCACAGCATGGAAACCACCGTCGGTCAACGTCACCTTCACATCGAGTAACGGATATCCCGCAAGTGTGCCTTCTTCCATCGACTGTGCGAACGCTTTCTCGATCGCGGGCCAGAATTCACGCGGCACATTGCCGCCACTCACCGTGGATTCGAATTCATATCCCGTACCGGTTTCACTCGGCTCAATAATGTAGTCAATCTTCGCAAACTGACCTGAACCACCGGTTTGCTTTTTGTGTGTGTACGTGTCGTCAATACGTTGTGTAATCGTCTCGCGATAGGCTACCTGGGGCTCACCCACTTCAACTTCTACATCGTGCGTACGCTTCAGGATGTCGACCTTAATGTCGAGGTGCAGTTCGCCCATTCCCTTCATGATGGTCTCTCCGGATTCTTCATCCGTCTCGACGTAGAAGGAAGGATCCTCTTGCACCATCTTCGAGAGTGCAATGCCCATCTTCTCAGCACCCGCCTTGTCCTTCGGCGCAATAGCAATCGAAATCACGGGGTCCGGAAATACCATGGGCTCCAGCGTTGCAGGATTGTTGGCATCGCACAATGTATGACCAGTCTGGGTGTTCTTCATACCCAACAGCGCGACGATGTCGCCGGCCTGAGCAATATCCAATTCCTGCCTGGAGTCCGCATGCATTTCAACGATACGACCAATTCGCTCTGTCTTACCTGTGTACGTATTCAGCACGTTGTCCCCTTTGCTCAAGGTACCCGAATACACGCGCGTGAAAGTTAACGCACCGTAGCGATCATCCATAATCTTAAACGCGAGTGCGCGCAGTGGACCTTCCGGATCAACAATCGCATGTTCTCCGGTCTCGTTCCCCTCAAGATCGACTTCCGGTTGCGGATCGACTTCGACGGGATTAGGCAGATAATCAACGACAGCATTTAGGACATTCTGGACACCTTTGTTCTTGAACGCCGAGCCACAGAGCGTCGGGAAGAAATCAAGAGCAATCGTGCCCTTACGGATGCAACGCTTCAGATCTTCGACCGAAGGCTCCTCACCTTCGAGGTAGGCTTCCATCAGGTCGTCATCCTGTTCGAGCGCGGTCTCCACCAACTGTTCGCGATAATCAGCCGCCTGATCAACCATGTCCTCAGGTATCGGCTTGATCTCATAGGCTTCAGGGTTACCCGAGTCATCCCACACCCACGCCTCCTGAGTCAGAAGATCGACCACACCAACAAAGTCATCCTCGGTGCCGATGGGCAACGTCATCACAAGGGGAACAGCCCCGAGCACATCTTTGATCTGCTCAACCACACGATAGAAATCAGCACCCAACCGGTCCAGCTTGTTAACAAAGATGAGCCGTGCGACTTCAGAATCATTGGCGTAGCGCCAATTCGTTTCAGATTGCGGTTCTACGCCGCCTGAGCCACAGAAAACACCCACACCACCGTCGAGTACCTTCAGCGATCGGTACACTTCTATCGTGAAGTCCACGTGCCCAGGTGTGTCAATAATATTGAGACGATGGTCGTTCCAGAAACAGCTGGTCGCGGCAGACTGAATAGTGATGCCACGCTCCTGTTCTTGGTCCATGAAGTCCGTCGTGGCAGCGCCATCATGCACTTCACCGATCTTATGGATCTTTCCAGTTAGTTTCAGGATCCTTTCGGTTGTCGTGGTCTTGCCGGCATCCACGTGCGCGAAAATGCCGATATTTCTATAAGACGACAGATCTTTCATGATTTTCTCGGGAAAGTGAACGTTGGAGATGGGTTAAACTTCGATAAACCATTGATAAATATGTAGTTTTAAAACAACGGTCCTTCACGAGCGCGAACCTTAACACTAAAAGTCTAAAAATCACATGAAAGAAAGGTGAATCATCCACGTAGACGCAAAGTCGTACATGGCTCGCCATATTCAAGCTGCTGACTTTGATCCAATTAGAGGACCTCGGCGCCTTTATCGTGGTAATTTTCATCGATGGCACGTACCTTACAGACAATCAGCGAACTCCACTGGAAGCGCCGCAAAGAGCGACGGAATCCAGGTCATCGCAGCTGGGCAGACGCTTCATTGCGCTAGATAGCCATCCCCACATCATTGCAGCCGCGCTGAGCAAGTAAGGTCTGTCGTTGTCCGGCCGAGAGTAAACGAGGCGGGTCCAAGCCATAAGTGAAGTCACACCAATCGTAGATGTTGTCAAAATAAGTCGTGAAGAGGACCTTCGGGTTTACCTGTATTCAGAGATTTGGGAAGCAGAAAACGCCTGTCAACATTGTCCATGTGGCTCCAACTCAAGTGATGAAAGCGTTGCCTATGCCGCCGCCGAAGGACTAACTGTTGTCAATCTCGATATGAAGATTCCGTTCACCGCTGGGTGCATTCGCAATGCAGGATTCCGGGCGTTACTCGCACGCAACTGCGAGATCGCGTACATTCAGTTCGTAAATGGTGATACGCAGATGACTACTGCTTACCGCAATTAAAAGTAAAGGGACTTCATATGAATATCGCTACCTCTCACGAAGTGCCAGACGATTTGCTCGCAGCCATTGATTACTGTTACGAGCGGGGCTGGACCGATGGCTTGCCAGTTGTGCCACCCGAGGCCAGCCGCGTTGAGGCTATGATGCAAATGGAAGGTCGACCCCCTGAAACCGTCATTGCACATCATCCTGCTACCGGTCTCGAGCTCACCGTTCAGGCCGCCGCTGTCAACGCAGTCATGGCTGGCTGTCTGCCAGATTATTTCCCTGTCGTGATCGCAGCCTTCGAAGCGATGAACAAGGAGCCATTCAATTTCCACGGTAGCACGGCTTCAACCGGTGGCTCAGCACCTCTGTTGATCGTAAGCGGAGGCGTCGTTGACGACATCGCGATGAACTCGGGCGTTAACCTCTTTGGCCCAGGAAATCGCGCGAACGCCACCATCGGTCGTGCAGTCAGACTGATCCTGCTCAACGTTTTCCGAATGACACCGGGAATCTCCGATAAGTCCACACAGGGAAATCCAGGCAAGTTCAGTTTCTGCATAGCGGAACGGGCGGACCGTCTGCCCTGGCCGCGATTGTGCGAGGAGCAGGAATATCCGGACGGTGTCAGCTCTGTCACAGTGTTTGCTGGCGCAGGCTTCTGTAACGTTGAGAATCACGGGGCTAACCAGCCGGAACAGGTCCTGATGACCATGGCTGATGCAATGGCTAACTATGGCTGTATCAGCCTCGGTCAGAGCGTGGTCGTCTTCTCGCCAGAACATGCGCGGATCCTAGGAGACGCAAACTGGAGCCGCCAGGAGGTGCAATCGTTTCTGTTTGAACAAGCAAAACGCACGCCGGATGACATGAAGCACATTGGCAAATTTGTACCAAGCGAATATCAACGCCAGGGTCAAACTGACTACCACCGTGGGCTCAATGCAGAAGATATTCTAGTGACCGTTGGTGGAGGCGATGCAGGCGGACACTCGGCGTTCATACCATCATGGAGCCGGTCCCGAGGCTCGATCACGCAACACCAGGCGATCGGTGTCTGCATCGATTGTTAAACGGTTGACGATCATGTGTACATTAATCAAAGTACCCCGATGAAACTCTATGACCCAACCGTTGCCGCGGCAGAGTATGACCACCACCGTGCACCGCCGTTGCAGTCCCTTAAAGGCGCCACCATCGGGCTATTGTCTAACCGCAAACTGAATGCGGACCCACTGTTGACAGAAACCGCACGCGTCCTCCAGAAACGATACGGCGGGAGAGTCCTTGAACTCGCACATAAGAAAAATGCCAGCGCACCTGCACCGACTGAGACTCTAACCGGACTCGCACCCGAGTGTGACTATCTGATCACCGCCTCCGGCGACTGAGGCAGTTGTTCAACGTGCAGTTTGCACGACGGGATTACGTTTGAGCAGCTAGGTAAACGAGCCGTCGTGCTCTGTACAGAACCCTTCGAGGTCACGGCAAAGAACATCGCGCGGGTTATGGGGATGCCAGACTATCCTTTCGTGATCCTCGATCACCCACTGGGAAGCTGTACCATCGAAGAGATCAGAGAACGCGCGAAGATCGCAGCAGATGCCGCTGTCGAAATCCTCACGACGTGACCTCGGCTTGACCGGCCAATGACACCATCATGATCTGCCCACCATCGCGATGCAGACAAACCGGCTAGTGTGTGAAACGAATATGCAATCACCTGTCTACTGAGATAGGCAAAGTATTTAGCAGCATGAAGCATCGGTATCGCAGATCGTCGCTTCGAAGCCACGGCCGAAGAATAGGCGCGCTTCAGCGGCCAAGATGGAGTCGCCGACTACTTTGAGACCGCAGCAGCGAAAAAGGGATATTTCGCACGGTGGAGGCCAGTTTTCCTAGATGTCCTCACAAGCCTGTCGCTGGAGAGTCACTTCGAACGTACCCATCGCACGAAAGCGACCATGGTATCCGGCCTTCGTTTCGCCAGTTTTGATCTCCACGTCGCGCAACCGGCTTTTACGTGTCTTGGCTTGGTGCTGTTCCTCCAGCTCAGTCAGTTTCTCCCGTGGCATCCACCGCTTCGCCTGACGATGTGCACGCAACTTGCTTGACTCCCACTTACTGAGCGCAACCGTGACCTCCTCAATCCAAACTAGACAGTTATCTTCAATAGGGATAGCCGGCAAGGTCAACGGTTCTTCACCGAAGACTGGCAATGGCCCGCACGACGTCAGCCAGACCAGAGTCAAAAACCGGATAATAGGATGATGAGTCATTCCGTACTGCCTGAAATGTACCGTCGCCAATATAAGGCCAAAAAGATTGCGCATTGCTTACATTTGCGATCATGACGCAACTTGCCAACATCTGGAATGGCGGATTAAATGGACTCTCAGCGGCCCACAGGAGCACTCGATGGAATCAGTACAACTCGAATACAGCCCCGAAGAACTCATGAGCGAGGACAGCTACGAGTCTCCGCTCTACGGAGGCGACGTCCTTTGTCATGGCGGCTACATCAATGATCAGTACGTTTCACCTCGAGGAAAGGTCAGACGCCCTGCAATTGACGCGTGGCGAACCCGCCTTACTGAAGAAGGACAACCACTGATCCATGTACCTGACGCTTATGTACCCCCCCATTACCCCAACTATGAACAAGCCAAATACTTGATGAAGGAGGGACTAGTACAGCCGGTGTCTAGGTCGCTAACAACCATCTCAATCCTGGAAGGGTTTGGTGCACGTATTCGTGACGTCGCCCTCCCCGACTTTGATAAGGAAGTGGTCGAGGAACTTAGCGGTACTGCTCTGGCACATTTGGACAAAGGCCTGTTCGAAGCTCATGCACGTGACGAAGCGGGTCACCGCGATCAGGGTGGCCACAAACAAATGTGGGAGGCTGCACGGGATGTAGGCCTCGACAAACCTGATATTCCAGGTGATGTACTGATGCGCTTGATGGGTGGTGGAACAAGCAACCGCAAGGCAGAACGTATCTACCCGGAGCTTTCAGCGCAAATGGAGCAGACGATCATCAGCATGGCTAACATTCTTGTCGTCGAGACCTTCGCTGAGGATGTTTTTGCCTGGGCTATGGAGTTGCTGGGTGATGAAGAAGTGAGCGCCGATCCAAAACTGGCCGCACACCTTGTCGACTGCGTACGGATTGATGAAAAACCGCATGTGGACTACCTCACTGTTGCTCTTTCGGAACTACGAGGCCGTACACTCATTTCTCAAGATGGCAAGAGGACCTTTGAAGGCAGCGAGGTAGTCGATCACATCTTCAGCCGTTTACTCCGGGGGTCGGCCTCCAACAGGCCGAAAGAGGCGCGAGAGCGACTGCAACAGGAAATCCACGAACAAATCCAGGATGTGCGAAGGGCTGAAAACGTAAGCAAACACTTCGAATCACTCGACAGCGGCTGGACATTTCCGGTCGAAAAAGACGAGCAACTTGAGATTCTGACCAAAGCGGCCTGATCTTATACGCATGCCAAAGCTCCTGAACCGGCTGCACCGCGCAAGCCGCATTGGGTATACCGCCCTATGCGTCTGGTTGCGTTATAAGACCCCACAATGGTGGGATCGTTTTCGCGGAAATAATCCCGAGACTCGCGATATGCGAGGCATCCATCAAAGGAATGCCGATCAGATCTTCAACACTGCAGTCGCCATGCGCGGTATGCTGATAAAGATGTGCCAGATTGTGGGCACCCGTTCTGACGTCTTTCCTCCTGAGTACGTTTCGACGCTATCCAAGTGTCACGACCGGATGCCGGCACGTGCGTTCGACGAGGTCCGGGATGTCGTAGAATCCGAACTGGGCAAGCCCATCGGGGAAGTGTTTGCGGAATTCTCAGAGACCGCCATCGCCTCCGCGTCGCTAGCCCAGGTTCACAAGGCAAAACTGCAAGACGGCACCACCGTCGCGGTGAAGATCCAGTATCCAGATATCGATCACATCATCCAGACGGACCTGTTTTCATCCAGGCGGATTGCAGCGATCTACCAGCGTTTTGACAAAAACCCCATGGACTTCCTGCCGTTACTCGACGAACTCCAACGGCATTTACGGATGGAACTCGATTTTCGTCGCGAAGTTGAGAGTGGTGACAAGATCCGAACGCTATTCGACGATGACCGCATCGTTCATATTCCAGAATTCCACCATGCGCTATGTTCCCGCCGCGTGATCGTCATGGAATTTGTCGAGGGCTTCAAAGTCACCGAAAAGGACGAGATTGAAGCCGCAGGCATTGACGCATCAATGTTGATGCCAAGACTCATGCGCGCATTCAACAAGATGATTCTGGCCTTCGGGTTCTTTCATGCTGATCCTCATCCAGGAAATATTCTCGTCACGAAAGGTGACGGTGGGTTTCCCGAGTTTATTCTGTTGGACTTCGGACTTGCCAAAGATCTCCCTGACGGATTTGGCATGGGGATTTTTGAACTCATGTTCTCCATGATGACGTTTAACGAATCTGCAATGCTCAGGGCATTCAAAGAACTCGGTTTCAAAACAAAAAACGATGATGACAACACTCTGATCCATATCGCACGTCGCATGGTAGGCCGATCCGATTCAGGTTCGTTCCAGGGCGAGTTTACAGAGGAGATGACGGACGAGATGTTTGACGCGATTCGAGAGAATCCCGTCGTGGAGGTTCCCACAGATTTTGTGCTGGTAGCCCGGGCATTTTCACTGTTGTCCGGGATAGCACACACACTGGGGCAAAGTGCTAACGCTCTAGATGCAATGGGGCCTAGTTGATAACATCAACCTCTGGGCCCGTGCTTCTTCTCGATGCCGGATATCCTTTAGCGTTGCCTCAGAATGACCTGACGCAACCGACGAGGCGTTTTCAGTCCAGTTCCTCAATCGCACGTCGACGAACACGCCAGATGCCACTACCTTCATAGTCCGCAATGTCCTTTAGTGCGACAGCCGGCACGCCACCCGTGCCTCGATCCATGCCTTCCTCAGGCATCATCGGCAAGTCGTAACGTTCCCACCACGGTTGTTCATCCACGATATTGCCTGATACCGCCGCTTTCCCCAGGTTCCATTCGTCAAACATGTCGGCATGTGGCGGTTCTCGAGACATCACAAATTCGTTGGAATCCATGATCCACTGGTTAGTGGCTTCACGATCGCCATCGGCTGGGTCATCACCGGTTTCTCGATCAATCCGGATTATACCGTCCATGTCGCAATGCACCCGAGGCCCACCGTGCTTCCCAGCTACTGTCCAACGCATATGGGTCCGCGGCCGACTTTTATTCATATCCTGAATACAAGCAAAACGAATACCTTGTCCCTGGTGGATACCCGCTGAGTGAATCATCAAGGCGTGACAGAACAGGGTATCTCCAGCCTTACCGGTAAACTCAAGTGGCTGGATCTCGGTTTTCGCCTTGTCCATCGCTTCATACGAGGCACCCGTTGCCACCCAGTTGAACGCCTGTTGTGACGTTGGATACAGCATCTGCGGTGATCCAGGCCAGAACGTAAATCCACCGCCGCCGGGCTCGACATCGTGCAGGTAAGTCACAACCATCAGTTCCGTCATATTCTGATCCATGTGAGGACCAAGTATGGATTCGGGTCCTTCCGGATCACAAGGAAAAACCGCATAGAGCCCTCGATTTCGGTAGGGTTTTTTGATCGGTCCACCCAGAAGCGCTTCCGCCATGTACATCACATTTCGATGGCCCGTCGTACACGCCACAAACTCGGGGTCGTGCCCGATCCCATGCCAACGCCAGACGTCATTTGTACGGTCTCGGGTCAGTTTGTAAGGCAGGCGCCCGACACGTTCGCCCACCGTAGCCCCTGGTCGCGCGTCCTCGGGACCCGGCCACAGGTTCTTACCCATCCAGTTATTGGTCAGACCCCAACGGTTTTCAGAGAGCCATCGATCCCCGGGCGAAACCCATGTCTCTGGTTGTTCCCTGATAACCCCAGACTCTGTCACAGGCGGTTGCTGCCACCATAGATCGAGAATGGGCTGGAAGAGCTCACCAGGAACGAGATCACGTTTGATCAGATAGCCGTCTTGCCTGAATTGCTCAATTTCTTCAGGTGATAGTCCACATTGATGAGCCCCTACAGGATCATCGACTCTCAGCGTAGGCAGGGCTGCTAACGTTGATGGCGACTTGGTCCCCATCGCAGATTCAGGGTCTTCTGGAGCAGGAGCAGGTCTTTGGTTCACAGGAGATCTCCAACGCGGCATCTCAGTTAAACATTCACCGAAAATGTCGTCCACCCGTAGTGAAGTGCTTCTTTGACATTGCCGATCGGTCCTGATTTGGTGTGATCTATCTCCACAGACTTCAAAGGAATCCAAAATGGCATTTGCACCCTTCGACATCACTGGCAAGGTCGCCCTCGTCACCGGCGGGAATGGCGGTATCGGTCTTGGTTTCGCCAAAGGCATCGCCGCGGCGGGCGGCAATGTCGTTATCTGGGGGACCAATGAGTCAAAGAATGCGGCCGCTCTTGCAGAGTTGGAGACATTCGGCACACAGGTCGCAGCCATGCAATGTGATGTCTCGGACTCAGCGCAGGTGGAGAGTTGTTTCGATTCGGTGCTCGCCGACTTCGGACGTGTCGATGGTTGTTTTGCAAACGCTGGCATCCCGGGTGGCGGCCCGCACTTTGACGAGCTACCTGAAGAGGACTGGCGGCGGATGATGTCGGTCAACCTGGATGGCGTCTATTACACATTTAAGACGGCGGCCTCTCATATGCGCACACGCGCCGAGGCTGGTGATCCTGGCGGCAGACTGGTGGGGACCACCAGTCTGTCAGCTTGGTCCGGCGCACCGCGCAGCGTGCACTATGCATCGACCAAAGGTGCCATGAATTCGATGATTCGATCCCTAGCTGTTGGCTATGCACGCTGGAGCATCACTGCTCACACCATCATGCCAGGATGGGTCGATACCGCGATGACAGAAGGCTCCTTCAATAATGACCGCTTCGTCGATAACGTGCTGAAACGCGTACCCATGCGCCGGTGGGGCGTCCCCGAGGATTTCTCGGGCCTTGCTGTATACATTATGAGTGACGCCAGTAGCTATCACACCGGTGAGAACTTCCTCATCGACGGTGGTTACTGGCTCTTTTGATTTAAGACCCCCACGGAGGACCCAAAGGGCCGCTATTTCGTTGCATCGATCTATCCTTTTCGTCTAAGACATGGAACCCATGTTTAGCTTTTACACCAGGATCCTGTGTCTGAAAGCGGTCACAGACAGCAAGGACGCCGACTGGCACGTACTGGATTACGGCAGCGCTGAACTGGCGCTGCACTTGATGCCCGCCAATTGGGGAAATCAGGTTTTAGATCAAGCCCCCTCCCGAACCACAAGGGTCCGCAGTAATGAAGATGGTTTTCCAAATGGATGATATGGCGGGTGTCTGCGCTGATCTAAAAACGCAGGACCTCAGCTTTATCGAAAATCCGTACCTGAATCCGTACGGTGATTTCTAGTGTGCCGACTTCATTGATCCTAAAGGAAACGTCGCTCAACTGTTTCTACGCGACGGTTGACGCTTCCAGCGATAAGCGTACTCTCAACCTCTGAACCTCAGGCATCAAGACAATGGCCTACGCTGAAGCACGCACTCACTCGACCTTGCTCGGGTATTTTCCACCAGACTACGACGCGCCCGAAGTCACCTACATCGATGTTATGAAGCCGGTGGATCCCATCAACAAGGGACCCACGCCGCTCTTTGATGCACGCGAGGCCCAGGTCGATAGAGACCCTACCGACTTCTTTCACGAGAAGGGATTCGTGCTTTTACCCCACCAATCTAAGGTCAAGGACTGGAGCACGGACTACACCTCTTTCGACAATGACATTACTCGAATCTATACCCGTGAGCTTACACCGCTCGTCAACGACGTTCTGTTGCCGGAACGGAAAGTGGAAATACAGTTTCCAAACATGATCATGCGGCGGGGTCCAAATACCGAAAATCCGTTCTACGGGCAGGTCGTCCATCAGGACTTTGGACTTTCTGCGGAACACTACCGACAAACCACCAGAGCATTTGCGAATGAGGAAACCGCGTCAGCTTTCATCCATCGTTACCGAGAGGACGACGTTATCGGAATGATGGTGCTCAACTTCTGGCGTCCTCTTGAGATGGACCACCCCATCGAACACATGCCGCTGGCTGTATGCGATGCCAGCAGTATTCCGCGTCAAGACATCGTTCTCTCGAGTCTGCTTGGATTCACCCCGACCGGGAAACCGACGCGACAGTTAAGCTTGAAGTACAACCCCAATCACAGATGGTACTACTACCCTGAAATGAGGAACGACGAGGTGCTCGCCATGATCGGGTTCAGCTGTTTCAAAGACGACCCGGATCACTTCAACAGCGCGTATCACACCGCGTTTGAAGATCCGCTAACCCCCGAAGGTGCGGAACAGCGGCGAAGTACCGAGTATAGGGTCGTTGTATTTTTACTGCGTTAGTTTGGTGTCAGAGTAAGATTACCTGCACTTTCACGACTAATGACGCTTTAAATCAGGGGCAATTTTACTCTGACACCAAACTGGCTAGACATCCGCCAAACTGAACGCTTTGTACCAGTTCTGATCTGCACCCGCGCCCACATTCGTGATATGAACATCCAGCAGATAGGGTTCGCCTCCCGCCTGAACCTCACGAGCACGTTTCAGCGCTGCGTCCAGCTCAGAAGGCTCATGGACGTGCTCGCCGTTGATTCCCTGTGCTTTGGCCAACAGCACATAATCTATCGCTGGATCACCCAGATAGGTCTCCGGGTATTTGTTCTGATCCTTCATGTTACCGCCCCAGCGAGCAAAGTTCACACGCACCGTCTGATAGTGCATGTTGTTCCACACAACCGTGATGATCGGCAGGTTGTATCGCGCCATCGTCCAGAACCCTGAAGAAGAATACATCACTGAGCCATCCCCGATACTCAACACCAGCGGTCTGTCAGGTGTCGCCAGCTGTGCCCCAACGGCACTGCCGACACCATATCCTAACGATCCACCATAGGTGCGCACATACCGCCAGTCCTCATTGCCATAACCAAACGGCATCAGATGATCCGCTGCGCTGAAGTTCTCCGACACCACCATTGTGTTTGGTGCCAACACCTCAGCCATTCGATTGCCCAGGAAGTTCGGATGAATCGGATTGTCACCCGCGTGAGAGAGTGCTTCCTCGGTCTGTTGCGCAAGTCTCCCTTTAGTGGCCTCCGCGAGCTCAGCCCGTCGTTTGGAAATGTGATGGAGATTCGCATCAGCTGGCTTCCACCGCGCGTTGATCGCGGTCATCGTGTGTTTCACATTGGAGAACACACCGACATCCAGCGCAAAGGTATTACCCAGCTGTGATGGGTCTTGTCCAATGCCGATCTTGAACGCGTTCGGAAACCGGTCATCGCTAGTGTGGGCGCGTGTGTTCGGGCGATACCCGATACAACACACGACGTCATAGCCATCATCGCGAAGCCCATCGACCATGCCAACAAAGTTGGGATGGGAACGGGGAAACGAACCAAAATCAAAGAAACCGATAGCAACTGGTAACGCGTAGTTCTCAGCGAGATCCAGCACTTCCTGCTGAGCCTCGCTGTTCTGCACATCTGGACCGACAACCAGTAGGGGATTTTCTGCATTCAATAGCGCGTCATGGATCTCTTCGAGCGCACTCTCCTCAGGTACTGAGGCCATAGAAAGCGCGTTGCCCGGTTCAATCATGCCTTCAACATCCTTCGCGTCTAGCGCTTCACTTGCATAACCAACATAAACGGGTCCCGTCGGCATCGAGGTGGCTTCCTTAAAAGCCCGTCGCGTTGCCATGGGAATACCTGCCGCTTCGCGTACCTCCCAGCGCCTTTTTGTGACGTCCTGAACAGTACTCATCTGCGCAAACCCAGGAGCAGCACCTAGTGTATTGTGGTCACCAAATGATCCCGAATCCCGTGTCGCTGCAGTCACAACCATCGGGGTACCATCAAAGTGTGCATTAAAGAGCTGCCCTGATCCCTGGCGTGTTCCCGCAGCCAAGTGCACATTGACGAACGCCGGTTTTCGGCTTGCGCGCGCGTAACCATCCGCAGCCGACAGAACCAAAGACTCATTCAGGAGAAGGATCGGTTGTACACCCGGCACCGTCAGAAACGCATCAAAAAAGCCAGCCTCCGCACTCCCGGTGTTGGTGAATGCAAACTCGACTCCTTGGGCCACCAACTGGTGCATCAGTAGCTCACCGCCTGTTCCCTTTACTTTTTGCGCACTTACCACGATTCACCATTCCCACGTCAACAAAATGTGACGCGACTAAAGCACCTAGACAGGGCAACGGTCAAATCGGACGCATCTCCCTGTTCGGGATATGAAGTGAACCTCAATTATCAGTCTGCTAACGTGAGTCTCACGATATAACTACACCCAAGTAGAACCCAGAGAGCAACCTCCTCATGCCCCAGCTTATCTCGATGCCTGAACTCACAATGCTATACGGGGCGATCTTCGGCCTTATGTCGATCGCCATTTCCAGCCGGGCCGGTCTACTCCGCGGAAAAACAAAGATCTCGATTGGCGACGGTGGTAACCAGGAAATGCTGCTTGCGATGCGACGCCATGCCAATTTTGTCGAGTATGTTCCGCTGGCCCTGATCATCATCGCAATGATGGAAATGAACCGTGCGCCAGACCACGCCATCCATGGACTAGCCGGTGCCCTCGTTGTCGCACGCATCGCCCACGCATTCGGACTCCATCACTCGAATATCATGACAGGTGGCCGAATCGGGGGCGCGATGCTGACAGCGCTGGTCACCGTCGTTGCGTCAATCTGGTCAATCGTTCTGTTCTTTCAATAGACAATAGGTCAAATAGAGCAATTGAGCTTAAAAACATCACGGCAATGCAATTAACGAACATAAACAACCGAAATCAGTTGGCGAGCTGAGCTGCCACAGCGAGTGATAAGCGCGTCCCCCGCGCGACGGGTATCACGACCAAAACACCACTGACCAGCAGCAGTAAAACGGCGCTCAATACAAAATGGGTCAACGGGGTCACCATCATCTCCAAAAAATGGTAGTGGACGATAGTGCGGCGGGTAGAACCTAACGTCTTTCAGATCGCGATCTGTCGTGTATAACTGGTTGATATGGAACGCGTGGTCGCGGGTTTCCATCAGTAAAAGTCGACACACCTAGTTGACTTCGTATCCACACCGATGTTCGCAGATCAGGCTGGCGCCGCGTGGCGAGAAGTGAATTGACCGCCTTATGACTCAGATGACTGAGGTGTTTCAGCCTCAATCTTTAACTTCGGACGTCTCGCGTAACGTGCGTTAGGGGGTTCAAGCAACGCCAGTTTTCGTTCATCCATATCGTCGTATCGATGAAAATCGTCAGCATCATAGAAGTCAGCCGACCAGGTGATCGCGTGCGGTGAGTACTTGTAGAAAATAGTGGTCCTAGGTGTCTTCGCTGTCCACGGCAGCGTCCCATGAGTCAACGCCTCGGTGAAGATGATCGCATCCCCCGGTTTTGCTGCCACTCGTGTAATACTGGGGTGAATGGACTTGCTCAGGTCGATCATGTTGAACGGTGTTTCAATATTTCCTTTATGTGAACCCGGTATACAAGCAAAGCCGCCGTCATTACAGAACGTCTCATACAGCTCGAAGGTCACCGTCGTCAGCCCGTTATAGAAGTGGCCGCTGTCATAACGGAACAACCCTGCAACACTGTTCCAACCACCATGCAACATGCCACCTTTGAAACCCTGCTGGACATGCGTATGCACATTGATGTGATCCAGACGATAGGTCGGACGGACTGGTCCATCAGGATGCTGGTGTCGACGGCGTTCAAGTATTCTAGGGTTGCCGATCATCTCTTCCAGGATGGCAGTGATCCGCGGAACGTCAAGCAGGTCTCGCCAGACACGGTCCCAGTGCAAGGGCCCTTGATCCTGCGGCACCGGCGGAAACTGTTCAGTAGAGCCCTTGAGCGTTAACTTCAACGACTTGATGGTCTCGTTAGAGAGAACATCCGGGATCACGATGTAGCCGAAGGTGTCGAACAGGTAGCGCTGTTCTTCGTTCATGCCTTGTGTTTCGTTCATATTGAAGGACAGTGTATTTCATTGGCGGTCAAATGACGCCTAAGTGTAGTTCATCCGATGACAACGGTTCGACGTTTCAGGGGTATAAAGGACATTTAATTAAAGTGCCCTCTGATCCTTTAAAACACAGTGACATCCCATTGGTACACAATCGAACGCCTTACAGATCGCATTGTCAATCTCCGAATCGCGCATCCAGGGCGTTGATGCGAAAACTAGAGAAGTTTTCACTTAAGAAGTGGATAGGGTTAGAGATTAGGGATCAGCGTAAATATTGGCACCACTTTTCTCCCAGCAAACCCCTCATAGATTGGTCAATTTTACGCTGATCTCCAATCTGGCTTTGCCCCACACTTTGGTGCACACTCACACCCCTGTATTTTCAAGGGTTTTTTGTCATCTGGGGGGATTCACCATGTCACATGATCTAATTATTCGCGGCGGCACGATTGTCGACGGCACCGGCGCAGCCGGCTATTCAGGCGATGTCGCGATTGATGGAGACACCATCACAGCTCTGGGCGAGGTTTCCGGCAAAGGCATACGGGAGATCGACGCTGATGGACTTACGGTCACCCCAGGATTCGTTGATCTTCATACACACTTCGATGCGCAGGCCGGATGGGAACCCAAACTGACGCCTGTCTCCTGGCATGGTGTGACCACTGCACTGTTCGGAAACTGCGGTGTCACGTTTGCCCCTTGCAAACCAAAGGACCGCGAGTTCCTTGCCAACATGATGGAAACCGTCGAAGACATTCCTCGTGATGCGATCCTAAATGGACTAGCCTGGGACTGGCAATCCTATGGAGAATATCTCGATTCCATTGAAAAGCTGAATCCCGCCATAAACATCGCTGGTCTGGTTGGTCACTGTGCATCACGATTTTTTGTCATGGGCGAACGTGCCGTTGACGAAGATCCCAACGAAGAAGAGATCCAACAGATCGCCAAACTGGTCGGTGAATCCGTGAAGCAGGGCGCAGTGGGCTTCTCATCCAACAGACTGCCTGGACACGTGCTTCCTGACGGACGTTCCATTCCGGGGACGTTCGCCAAGTCGAACGAGCTGGAAGCCATCGCCAGACAGGTCGGAGCCAATGGTGGAATTCTTCAGTTTGTATTGAACTACGGGAACCTCGCTGAAGAAATGGACCTGATCACCACTCAAGCCAGGGCAGCAGGAACGCAATTGTTGTTCAGCGCACCCTTCAACCCTGGTATTGATGGCAATCTCACCGGTTACGATGAAGCAATCGCAAAAATGAGGGCGGAAGGTCTCAGCGTGAACGGTCTGACGCTACCACGTAGTGGCGGTTTCATCGCCAGCCTTGCCACCGAGATGCTGTTTAATATGCCGATGGAGAGCTGGCGATCCATGCGCGGGAAGTCCGCAGAAGAACGTCTGGCAATGATCAAGAACGATGACTTCCGTCAGAAGCTCATAGAGGAAGCCAAGAACACACCCCGCCTTGCCGAAGCGGCTCGCAACTACTTCTATCTGGGTGACGGTGATCGACCGAACTACACGCGGGAACGTGATGACAATGTTGCCAGCATGGCACAGGCAGTTGGCGAGCATCCGGCAGAAACCATCTTGCGCATGATGATCGAAACGGACGGTAAAGCGCAGTTCCACATGCGCTTTTTCAACAACAACCTAGAACAGGTTAAAAAGTTCTTACAAGAAGACTGGATACTGCCGGGCCTCGGTGATGCGGGTGCTCACGTGAGCCAGATCATGGATTCCGGCTGGACGTCCTTCCTCCTCTCGCACTGGGTCCGAGACGAGGGCGAAATCGCCCTTGAAGAATGTGTGCGTAAGATGACCAGCGCACAGGCGAAGGTGATCGGTCTTAAAGACCGCGGTGCGCTGGCCGAGGGCATGCGTGCAGATGTGAATGTCATTGATCTCGATAATGTTGCCGAGAGACAGCCACAGCTGGTTCACGATTTCCCGAACAAGGCACCGCGCCTGATCCAGGAAGCTCGTGGCTACCGTGCGACCATCTGCAACGGTGAAATCATGCTTGAAAATAACGAGCACACTGGAGCGCAAGCCGGTCGTGTACTCCGTAACGGCGGTTGATCGCCAACCCGCGACCTCTCGTTGTAATTCATGACACTGCCTGTTGGTGTCATGAGTTACGCTCTATTCCGAACCTCTGGCTTACCAACCTACCATTCCTAGCATTACGACCCATTTCTCCAAGCCCATCTCGATCCGCCGCCGGATGAAGACTGGCTTGCCGAGGTTCTGACACAAAAGGATAGCTTTTTCGTTCAGCACGTCGATCTGGATGATGTCATGATTTCGGTCGTCAGAGTCACTTGGCAAGATTCTGAGGGCTCTCCCAAAGGGGTTCAATACTCGGGCTCACTACACACTTTTTCTGATTTTTATTACATCCGTGTTTTGCAGGGTCCTGTCGCAGGTGTTCTCAAACGTAAAGTTCACAGATACAGGTCTTGTATTTGAACTGGATATCGCCGGAACACTTATCGCCAACGAGAGTGAATTAGGTCTGCATTGTACGATGATCGGTGGTAACGACGTCATTGAGGGTATCGCACCCCTTCCCGAACCCAAGACCTATCTGATGATGGACATTGGTCTCGCTTCCCCGTTCACTGAGCGTCATCGTCGTCAGACATTTCACGCCAGATAATTTTTAAAATCCGACCCAAAGAGGTTCACACGGTCACAAACGTACACCCAACAAACATCGCTTTTCGGTCGAGCCAGAGGCTCTCTCTTCCCTACTCTCGCCTGATTTGTAGTCCGATCGAATTCTTCCTTGATCTTCCATCTATTACCACTTCCCTTGATCCCTGAAGGTTCCTCTGTATAACCTCACGCTTCTCTTTAAGGAGGCCATGCGCTTGCGGCTGCTGGTTCTACAACCCACCCGTTTTCTCGGCAACGCCGTTATCTCGCTACAAACGCTCGCGGCCTTGACACGAGCGCACGACGTGGACCTCGTCATCGATGATCGTTACGCCTCGCTCATTCATGTCGCGCTAGAGTCTCAATGTCGCGTCGTCTATTATCCTCGAGCCAAGATTAAGTCTCGCGGTGTACTGGGACAACTAAAGACGTTTTACCGCCTGGTGCGGCGTGTACGCGCCAACCGCTATGACATGATTATTGATCTCGATGGCACGAGTCTGACGAGCACAATCATCGCACTGATCCGTGGTCGCCATCGAATCGGTCCTGGGTTCGTCAAACATAGCCGCTTTTATGATCAGACGATTCCAATGGACCAGGCTACACAACATTGTTTCGACGACTTCGCCAGGGTCGCCGAATCTGTGAACGCCGACCCCATACCGCGGCAATACCTGATGTTGCCCGAGCTCCCACACCAGGAATTATCACCAACATTGACATCGATACCCAATAGGCAAAAGCCACTCGCCTGCCTACATCCATCAGCGTCCAAATCCTATAAGGAATGGCCAGCAACACAGTTCGCATCCCTAAGCGATGCGCTACATGAACGTGGCTATCAGGTGATCATCATTGGCGCGGGCGACGGCGAACGCCCGACGATCGATGCTATCCTTGAACATACGCAGCACCCTTTTATCGATACCCACAATCAACTCGATATCATTCAATTAGCGTGGTTGATCCAGCAGTGTCACCTCTATGTAGGTAACGACAGCGGTCCGATGCATCTAGCCGCCATCACAGGAACAAAGGTCGTTGGTCTGTTCGGCCCCACTGAACTAATTCGCTGGCGCCCGTTGTCAGAGACAACTACGATATTGGCACGCCAGAATCTGTGTGATCCGAAATGTCAGCCAGAAGCTTGCCTCGGAAACTATCGTTGTATGTCGGCCATCACCCTCGATGATGTGCTGGCCGCCATCAACAACGAACGATGATTGAATCGTCGCAACAACATTGGTTGATCCTGTCACATGCCTATAATCAGGATGGCTCCGCCGCAAGTATCACAATCACAGATAAGATCCCCGCACTACTGAAAGCGAACATCGCGGTTACAGTCATCAGTGCACGGACTGGTGAGGTGGATACGCGTGTAAAACACATCCAGTGCTTACCCATCGGACCCTCCGGACTTCGCTTCGACCTGCGCCACGTCATCGCACGTCGCTGGGGACAGGGTTTCCGCTACCGCTTAACGACACTCCTTATTTCGGTATTCCTGTTACTCTTCATCGTTTTCGAACGCATGGCATTTGGTCTCAGTAACCATGCATCCTGGACTGGAAGTGCTGTGCTGCAAGGACTTCGAGCTATACGATATCAGCGGCCAACCATCATCTACTCGAGCGGCGGTGCTGCCAGTGCTCACCATGCAGCTGCTATCCTCAGTAAACGGACGGGCATCCCATGGATTGCGGAAATTCATGATCCTCTGGTTGAACGAACTTCACCTGACGACCAGGGTACGGCACGACGACCGACACGGAACAGTCGGTATCTCGCTCGTGTTGAGGCACTCATTTGTGAACGAGCACAGATGGCCTGGTGGTTCACGGAGGCAGCGTTGGAGCATGCACGTTACCGTCATCCCGGTTTGTCCGAACGAGGGCATGTCATTCTGCCGGGGTGCCTGCAACCCGATGTGCACCCATGTGAAACGCATGCATATTCAGATCGATTGACCCTCTGTCACTTCGGATCATTGTCAAACGAGCGATCACTAGCGCCACTGGTAAGAGCCATGCTGGCCATGTCGGCAGCAGGCTCGGAAATCGTCGCCGACATCGACATTGTGCTGTACGGTACCAGCAAGGATGATCGCACTCATAGTCTTCTCCAGGCTAACCCTGGAGGTCCGATTTGCATTCACGATCGCGGTCGCATCGACAGAGTAGACGCAATGGCTGCGATGCAACGTGCAGACGCACTATTATTGATCCATAGCGATGGCGAACTCGGTCCCGAGACGATCCCTTCGAAAGTCTACGAGTACTTTTGGATTCGACGCCCTGTATTCGCAGTCACCAATCGCAATCCAAAACTGGACAACATGGTCAGCCACTATGAAGGTTTCGTCTGCAGCGAGCATGATGAAGCGTCGATCGTCGCTGCCCTTAACCGATGCCACCAGCAGTGGAAGAGCAGACAGCTTAACCCACACAGCCAGGCACCGGTCAGCGTCGATGACGCAGTCCGTCAGATAGCTTCAGGGGTTGATAGCATCGTAGGGGAAGACAAACCTACAATCATTTGAATCGCTTGACCCCCCGCCTTACTGCATTGATTCACGCGCCATAGTAACTTCATTGTAGTGCGTGCCCAAACTTTCAGCTTCGTTCAGTACGACACGTGCACGATCGTATTCGCCGACTGCCCAGAGACTACGCGCCAAAGCAATCCAGGCAACTGTGAACTCGGGAGCACTCTTAACTGCAACATCGAACCGTCGAACAGCCTCCCCCCAGTTCTGTTGATTTGCATGGATCATGCCCTGGTAGTAATTAACCTGAGGATTATTGGGTTCGAGGGCAAGCGCTGCCATAAAAGCCGAGGATGCTTCCGCCAGGCGATTCTCTTCAACAAACAACAACCCGATTTGAGCGTGTGCCCAAGGAATCTGATCGTTAAGACCGATCGTTGATATAAGGTATTGTGCCGCCGCGGCGCGATCACCTTCCTCAAGTGCATACTCGGCGAGAGATAAGTGGAACCCATAGTATTCAGGATACAGGCCGACCGCCCGCTCCAGTTGTGCAGCCATCTCGCCGCGAAGTCCAAGCTGTCGTAAAGCCTCAATTTGCGCGCTCAACAAGCCCTGATGGTCGGGGTCTCTTGCCGCTAACTGATCCAGCAATACACGGGCAGACCCAGGATCGCCCGCCGCAAGCAACTGGCGTGCTTCAGACAAGCGGGCGCCATTACTGACCTCGTACGCCTTTTTCGCCATCGTACGTTCATCTGGCCAAGACAAGGGCCCAGACTTTCCTGCGACCGAAAGGTCCAATAACGACGACGCTTCTTCATGACGATCCAGTTGCCTCAGTGCCCGCACCTTATATCTGACAACGCGAGCATCCTCCCGCAGACGTGACAGCAGTTCGAACGCCTCCTGCGCCTCATCTAACGCTAACAGGGTACCGGCTTCGCCAAGTTTCGCCACCTTGCCCATACCCAGTTGCGATGCTGTTCGGAACGAATTTCGAGCTTCTTCCGTCATGCCCAGATCCAATTGCCACGTCCCTCGCCACATCCACGCTGGACCGTAGTCTGCTGCAATGTCTATCGATTTTTCCAGTTGACTCAAAGCTGACTGAAGATCGCCTCGATGTGCCGTCAGTAAGGCCCGATAGTAGGGCCATCGTGGATCATCGGGCATTAGCCTCTGCGCCGTCAGATAGCTGTGGTGCGCCGCGTCCGCGAAACCATTGACCTCAAACGCCATCCCGAGCGCACCCCTAGCTTCCCCCGAGCTAGTCTCTTCGGCCGTTTCGATCATCTCGGTGAGTAGTACGGTAACGCCAGGATCGACGCCCGCAAGATCGGGATATATTTTCTCTTGCAGGCCAATCTGCTGCTTAGTCGAACCTTCCCCACAACCGGCGATCAACCCAAGGAGGAGGCAGGAAGAGAGTCCGCATCGCCGTCGTTTCACCTTGTTGTGTTCTCCAGTAAGAGTACAGGCTGCCCCTTCGTCATCCAGTCTTTTTGTCGTGGATGCGGCAATCCGGCAAACGACCCCAACACAATATCCAGATCACCATCACCATCCAGGTCACCCGCATCCATGGTCAACCATCTGCCTAACGAGACATCTGTTAGGGTCCTGGGCTTAAAGGTGAAAGGCGAACCTTTGGCACTGAGATTCTCTAGGTATACAAACCCCTGTTCAGGGTGGTGTTCATAGTCAGCAAACATGGCAATTGCCGCGATATCCAGATCACCGTCTTGATCAAAGTCCCGAGCGAGTGCCTTGAAGGCGCCATTGAGTGGGTAAAAGAAGATCTCCGCGAACGTACCGTCACCTAGATTACGGTACAGTCGGACACCATGGTGTCGTTTCAGTATGGGCGCGTAGTCGCCGTTATCACCGTTACTGACCAGTAGATCCAAGGCGCCGTCCTGATCGAAGTCGACGACATCCACATGGGCCGTGCCACGTGTAGGTGGTGACTGAACGACCCACGACGGTACATATCCTGACACCGAGTTGTAGAGTATGAACACGCCTTCGCGGTGCTGTCCCATAGCAACAATAACGTCCTTTCTGCCATCCTGATCCATGTCTTGAATATATGTGGACATCGCACCTGGCTCTGGCAACAAAATCTCGGGGCGATAGGTCACACCTGCAAGGCTTCGCTCTGCGCGGTAGAGTGTCAGGGCACCGATACGATGCCCGAATTCGCTTATGAGGACATCCTGCAGACCATCTCCCGATAAATCAGCCCAAGTGGCATTCACAGGTCGCTTCAACTGATCAAGGACAACGTGTTGTGGGTATAGCCTGAATCCGTCCAGGGTGAAGTTCGCCCGCAGCATCTCACCACGTGGCAGATCCGAAGGAAACTGAAACCCAATCGCAAGGACCATAAGCTCGGCTGACGTGATGGTCATATCAACAGGTGGGCTTCCCGTAAAGAGTTCATTCATCACCGCACCCGAAGAGGATAAAGTCACGAGGCTCATGGCGCCACCATCGCCAAAGAACACCTGCCGTTTCGTTTCATCGATCTTGACCATTGTCGTTAGCGGCTGTCGATTTAATGACCAGAGCTGCGTCGAAAATGTCCTCAGTCCAGGCTCAATCCTACGGCGTTGTGGATCCTCCGGGGGAAATTCAGTCGGAGCGTTTTCGAGGAAATAGCGTACTAGTGCACGCCAGTCTTCTTCCGGAACTTGAGGTTCTGAGGGAAAGACACCTGCTGCCTCGAGTCGTTGCTTCTCCTCATCGGAATCCCCGAAGTAAACTGCCTCTGAATACTCAGGAAAAAGATGGTGCATACCCAGACGTACGCCCATACGTGGCAACATCGTGTCGCGCCAGACAGCTTGCGGCAACAGCGATGGCTCTGTAAACAGATGACATGCCTGACAATATTGCAGTGCAGCCTGGCGTTCGGTCGATGCGTCAGCCTCCGCTACCATCAAGGCTTGTGTCACGATCGTGCGACCATCGCGGTCTGAGGCCAACAACATCTGAGTCGAGAGCAAGAGCAAGTAAAGCACGGACAAAATAGCATTCTTCATTCGTGTTACCAGTGATCCTGACCTTGTTCGTCGAGTCCCTTAAGGGCTTGGGACTGACGAATCGCGTCACGAGCCGCTTCAAACTGGCCTAATTCTCCCAGCGATTGTCCCAGAAAGAAAAAGCAGCGCTCGCATGTCGGATTCAACGCAATGGCTCTTTCGAAAGAACTGGTCGCCCCACGATAATTTAGCCGTGTTCCTTCAATGAGACCGGCCTGAAAGGCACTCGTCCAGGTGTCCGCCCTTCGCAGTAACTCAAGTGCCACTTGCTGACGACCATTCCGGACTTCGATCAGTCCAAGTTGTTCAACAACCGACCTGTCTGCATCACTTGTGATCTCACCGCGAAGTGAATTGACGATCCGGGTCAGATGCACATAGGCAAGATCATCTCGACCTCGCTCTGAAAACAGTCGCGCTGCGATCCGATGAAGGAAGATCTCGTCGTCCGATATCGCAAGACCTGCAAGCGCGGCATCAAGCGCCCTAGCGTTCAAATCCAACTCGAGGCTGAGGCTTGCCATATCGACAAACTGAGACAAAGTTGGATCGCCAGGTAGACTGGACAGGATTCGCAACGCTGATTTCGGGCGACTATCCCGCACTAATCTAATGTATTCGGCAACCGTGGGTTCGTCCCGAACATAACCGATTCGCCGATCCAAGATCGGGTCGGGAGGATACGCTTCAAAACCCCAGTGAATCGTCAAGCGTTGCGCATTCGTCAGCAAACCCCAGTTCAGATCAGCAATCTGAGCCTTTGTTTTCTTCGAGACTCCCTCTGGCCAAAGCGCCTTACCTTGCAAGGACTGCTGCGCGACCGCCAACCAGAAGCTCTCGATCCACCCTCCGGACGACTGATCCACCAGACGACGGAGTATACGAACTGCCTCTTTTGACTGACCCGACTGAATGAGCGCTACACCCATGAGATATCGCCACCGCCATCCCTCATGTGTTCGAATCAGTCGCTGGTAGTGCTTAATCGCTAGTTCTGCGCGACCATTGGCATCTAAGGTTAACGCCAATCGACCACGTGCCATCGTCCTTTCATTGCCTCGAAGTTGTTTTACATCGGCTTCAAGATGACTGATCAACGTGTCCACCGCCGAAGCAGCGCGGACCATCGACGACATCAACACGCTCCAGAAGATGACAAAAATGACGAGAATAAAACTTCTCGGTTGAAGAAACGCGCTGCTATGCACTAGCGCCGCTCCTTGGATGAAACAATTTTTGTTCAACCGATAGCGCATGGACTGAGGCTAAAAACCCATGGCTGTCATGACGGTCCGACCATCGCAATAGTGCTTCACCTTTGTTCGATAATCGATAACCGACATCAAGACTGATCGTGGTACCCAGCGATTTGAGTTTGCGGATATCCCGCTTCAGCGTCAGCCGATCCCAACCCAGTTGATCAGCAAGTCGCTTCGATACGGGACCTGATTTCGTGCCGATCAGCATGGGCGTAGTGCGCATCCACAGTCCCTCAGGGCTGCGTTCATCTTTCCAAGCCAACTTCGTCGCTATCGACTGAGGTTCTCTCAGGTAAGGGCCTCGTACAATTTGGGTGATGACTAAATCGCACGACCCAGATCGGGTCACTCGCGTCGATTCCGAGCACTGAAACGGCCGCGGACCTAGCCACAAAACCCGCGTCCCGCAAATCATCGGTTGACACATCGTGGAGCTTACATTCCGTCATGGCGATCAATTCGATAGTACCACTTGGACGCAGAAAATAGACGCCACCATCCCGTGCTTGTGGACGACGCCACTTCCGCAAAGACAGCGTGATCTCCGTGTTTCGGATACGCGTTGCGGTCTCCACATTGAAGAGCATTCCACATCTCACACCAGGACAAATCACTATAAGAGTTTTATCGGGTTTCCCTATACTAGACCGCCTAACAAATCCATCGTTCATGAGTTGCGGGACACAAGCCCGCAGTTGATAATCAGCCCCGGTTCAAAGGAGCGTCGCTTGCTCACCGACAACATTAGCCAGCTTACCTGGCGAATGCAGGCAGGTATCAACTCAATGGCTTCACTCCATGTGTACTCAACCACTGACGCCACAGCACGACCACACGAGTTCTCTGAAGATCTCGAAGAGGTTGCTGCGCTCTATGGTGATTCAGTGATTCCAAAAAACGGGACAATTTTCCTGAAGGACAAACCTGGACTGAGCATTGAACTGAACGAAACACAGATTCTGAAGCTGAAGGTCTGATCGATGTGGCCACGTTCCGTTGTCCTTTGCCTCTCATGGATTGGCCTCCTGCATCCAATCCCGGTCTGGCTTGCATCTCGTGCAGGCTGGTGGACCCTCGAGTCCATGGATTATTTGATCATGGTCGCAATCAGCTTATACGGTGCCATCTGGGTATCTCGCAGCATGACCCGTTACCGTTACCTCGTGACGGGTGTCGAACGACACCTAAAGCGCTTTATCGAACCAGGGCAGACCCGATTCCGTCGATCATCTGTGGTAGCTTCGATCTCTTGCCTCGACGAACTTTCGATGCGAGAGCCGGACAATCTCAATTGGCCATTCCTTCAGGGTAAGGCATGGCAAATGCTGGGTAATTATGACAAAGCGCTCCCTTTTTTTGAGCGTGCCCTCGAATACAATCCAGGTCATGGCGATCTGATCAACGAGACCGCTGTCGTCTTGATTGAACTCTCGAGGTTCGATGAGGCTGAGGAAATGCTTCGACGAGGCATCAAAGCGAATCCCACGCATCAGGCATTGCTTGGAAACCAAGTTGTCCTTGCCACCCTGCGTGGTCCCATCAAAAAGGCACTCAGTTATGGACGTCGGTTTGAGGAACGATTCCCGAAAGACCCGCGGAACCAAACAATTTTATTGCTCGTCGAGGAGATTCTCGCCGGCAAACGCCAGCGTCCGGCAAGCTACGCCGCGCTGCGTGCACAACCGAAACCTGCAGCAACAGGTTCCAAATAGAGCATCGTCGGGTGCAACACGCGGGATGTTCTGCGGGTCTGTCTTATACTGATCACTTTCATCTATCGCCAAACACAGCCCAGAGGTATGCCGTATGAAATTATTTATCGCGTCTATTCTGATGTTGGTATCCACACTGTTAATAGCAGCGGAGCCCCTGTTCCAGGGCGATTTCCACCCTGACAGCTTCTGGACCAGATTCGAGGGTAGCTGGCGGATTGATAAAATCGAGGATCGGTTCGTAGTCACATTCGATAATAATTTCAATGCAAAGAAAGCACCCGATCTGAAGGTCTTTCTCTCGAAGAAAGCATTCGGCGAGGTGACCGGGAGGAATGCGGCGGACAATGATTCAGTGCTCATTGCCCCACTCACCACCTTTACAGGGGAGGTGAGCATTGTCGTGCCACAAGATATCAATCCTGAAGACTATCAGAGCATCCTCGTTCACTGTGAAGCTTATGCGAAGCTCTGGGGTGGATCACCCCTGCGGCCATAGACAAGTATGCGGAGCGATGATCTATACAAACTTCTTTCGGATCGCAATCAGCTCCTGTTCTGAAACACCCGCCTGGATCAAATAGGACGGTACATCGCCATAGGACTCGTCAATGAAGTCGAGGGTCATGCGCATCGTCTCGGGCGCACATGTCCGTTGCCAGGCACCCGGAGCTGTCAGTTCTATGGGATTAATCGCGTCTGATTGAAGGTACTCTTGAGTCAGCGAAAAGTCCGCACAGATCACATCCCGGTGGACACGAGCGATCGAAAGCAACATCGCAGCAACCAGACCAGTGCGATCTTTGCCTGATCGACAATGGAACGCCGCAGCGCCCTCAGCAGAGGCCAGGGAACGCATGATCTCAGCCATCACGAAGTCCGACGCCTGCAAGCCTGCACAATAAAGATCCGCCAGCTTTTTCGCTGGCGGAGCACTGCGGTCTGGTGACCGATAGGTATCGAATCGATCCCCCCAGAAATCGTGGACTCGGAAAGCAGGATCACCTATCGATCCGCGACTAAAGAGATTCGGTTTCTCTTCACGCTCTCGTTGCATGCGAAGATCAATCACTAGCGATATTCCGTGATCCCGCATCGCCACACGATCAGCCTCAACGACTCGATCCATGTCAGCTGTTCGAACAAACACACCAAATCTCGTGTGTCCTCCATCGACAGTCTGATAACCTCCCAGATCTCGCGCGTTCTCTATGCTTTGAAGCGCGAGGTCGCGCTCGGGATGGTTCAGCTGTGATGAGATGTCGGTTGTCTGATGTGACATTCGTCGTTGGTTCCGCAGGACTCTTAAAGATGGAATGTTTGTAAAAGGAACGCGTCGTCGGCTTAAGGCTAATGTTCACGCTCAAGTCTGCTTGGTCTTCCGTGGGGATCGCTGAAGAATACTGATCGCTCGTTTGAGGTGCAGCGCCTGTTCGAGGTGATCTGCGGCGATCGCGGCTGCCTTCTGTCGCTCAAGATCAGAGAGCTTTGCTTCGAACGCGGCATCATCAGCAGGCGCAAAACCAGGGCCATCAAATTTTACGTCCATCACGTGTCCATGAGCACCCGGAACCAACACATCAAAATCTTCACGGAGAACAGAGTCTTCTGGCGGCTGGCATTCTGCAACATAGTTCAGTGCTGCGGCGGGTTGCCGGTAGCCCATCAGCCGCTGCATTTGTTCGGGCAGATCTCGGGCAATGTGTGGCGGGCATGCTAGCAACTGGTTTTCCTCCTGCGCCAGAAAACCAAGGGCATAGTTTATGTTCATACCCACACGCCTCGCGTCGCTGTGATTGACTCCTGCGCCATGAATTGACCAACCTGTCCAAATCATGACACTTCCTTTGGGCATCACGGCCTGGACCGTTGGCTCTCCGTAACCACGAACACCACCTCTCGGCTCGTCTCGATGGCTACCAAGGACAGCATGTGTCGCACCATTCTCCTCCGTGAAATCCGTGAGTGCCCACATGACCTCTATCTGTGGATCAATCCCGACGTGCTGGAAGTCATGCATCCACATCCCGTTGGCCCGATGCAGTTTCAATTGATGTGGCATGTCATTACTACCACCACCAGGCCCAACATCGATGATCTGCGTCAGATGCAGCTGCCAGGGATATCGAAATCCTTTCTCACCGCGGCCCTCTCGTCCATTGATGCGCACCGCATCCCCACTCAGTCTCTGTTCGCCCAGAATGCGTTTCGCCAGTTCAAGGATTGCCGGATGTGCAATCATCTGATGACTGGCGGTCGAACGTGCCACCAGCGCACCACAGCGACGTGTTCCGCCGAGTCCATGGAGACCGTGAGGCGTTGCGTCGATATAAGCACGCATTTCACTCACCACATGATCACAGGCTACGCCCGGCACGGCGTTCTCGATGATCGCAAACCCATGTTGGTCAACCGCAGACTCGACCTGTCTCGAAAACGCTTCTAGATCCACGTGACTATCTCGCACCAGCGCGTAATCGAGACGAGACAGCTCATGGTCTCCGAAGATGTTGCTGATTTTCATGGTCCCAGGTGCATGTAAAGAGGACCTAGGAAGAATGGTCAGTCGTTGCGATGAATGCAAGCGAGAATGTGAAACACCTCGACCAGGGTCCATGGCGCTGTATACTGGCCAATCCTTGACTCGCCCTAAAGTACATCGCAGAACTGCATGACGTAATCTCGCGCAGGAAAACCCTTGTCTGACAAACACGCCATCACTACGGAAGCACGAGCGTTGTTTCAGCTGTCTCTGCCCCTTGCAGGTGCGCAGCTGGCACAAATGGGTACCTCGGTGGCAGATGCGGTGATGGCAGGACGCTATGGGTCACAGGACCTTGCCGGTGTGGCACTTGCCGGTGCCATGATGTGGCCCATCACGCTGATTGTGATAGGCATCCTCCAGGCCGTCACGCCCAGTGTTGCTCAATACCATGGTGCTCGTGCATATCGAGATATCGGCGAGGTCATTCGTCAGGGACTCTATGTCGCCATCACCGGCGGTATCGTCGTAGGGTTGTTGCTTTCCGCGGTCCAGCCCATATTCCAGTGGATGCAGATCGACCCTGGTGCCAGTGATATCGCGGTCAGTTACCTGAAAGCAACGTCCTGGGGTATCCCTGCCCTGATGGCCTTCTACTGCCTCCGATTCCTCGCGGACGGTATGAGTTACACCCGACCTGCGATGATCATCATCGCGACAGCACTGATACTGAAGATCCCACTCAACTACATTCTCATTTTTGGTGGTTTCGGGATAGATGCAATGGGTGGTTCCGGTTGTGGTGTCGCCCAGGCAATCATTATGTGGTTTCAATTCACGATGATTCTATTGGTCGTGACCCGACCGCGATTCAATATCACGGCATGGTGGCATCAGTTCAGTCTGCCCGATGCACAAAGGATTGGTGAACTCCTGCGCGTCGGCGTACCTATCGCGGGTACATTGTTTGCGGAAGTGGGTATGTTCTCGGCAGTAACTCTCCTACTCGGCCGTCTGGGAGCAGAAACCGTCGCTTCTCACAACATCGCGTTCAACATTAATGGCGTTGCATTCATGATTCCAATGGCGCTCGGTATGGCCGCGACGATTCGAGTCGGGTTCCGACTTGGGGAATCTGATCCGCGCGGCGCGCGGCAAAGCGCTTTACTGACTGTGGCTGGCACCGTACTGGTCAGTGCATTGAGTGCGCTCGCCATCTTCGTCTTCCGCGAGGAAATCGTGGGGCTATACACAAGCGATGAAGCCGTCGCAACCTTGGGGGCATCACTACTGATGTTTGTTGCCTTTTTTCTCATCATGGATGCTGTCCAGGCGACAGCATTGGGCGCCCTGCGCGGGTACAAGGACACCCGGGTACCGATGGTGATGGCCATCGCTGCCTACTGGGGTGCAGGTCTACCTGTAGGCTGGATCCTGGGTTATGGGATCGGTGTTCCCGCGCAAGGTGCTTTTGGTTTCTGGATTGGTCTAACAATCGCTGTGACGGGTGCAGCAACGTTGTTGTGTTTGCGTCTATGGCGGGTGTCTGCGCGAGAGACCATCTAGAGTGCCGTCCCAGGCTGACCAAGCCACACGCCGATGTCATCGTGTTTAATGTCCATATAGCACCTCGACCACTACTCAAGTAAACATACTGACGACAGCACGTAAAAGGGTGCGCCGACCACAAGAAGTACCAGCGCGGGCAGCAGTGACCTCCGCGTCGGCCAACCAACACGCTATGGCTCAGTCGATAGCGACGATCACCAGATCCACCAGCGACTAGACTTTGCTCGAGGCTTGAACAGATAAATATTTCCCGACATCGCCTGCGTCGCAAGCATCAAGAAATAGAAATGCGTCAAATCAATAAAGAGGTGGAGCGGGAGCAATACGTCAAGCGTGAACTAACACGCATACCCAACGAAGTCCGCCACAAAAAATCGAACCGGTCATAGCCATACAATCTAATTGGCTACGTAGAGGGACGTGCCCAAAACAGACAGCGAAGCATCCAGAAAATGACCATACAACAGCAGGTTGGCAAGCCTAACCAGAAGTATCGACAACATGCTGTTCAGTTCTTCGCGATCAACCAACATGTCTGACCAGTTCAAGTCGTACGTCTCATCAAAACGTAACCCACAGCAAAGCACATCACGACAGGTAGCAGAACAGCAATGACGGGGTGAAACCCGAACACCATACTGGCGGGGGCCAGAAGATCCTGTAGAAACTTGAATGCAAACCCAATGACTAGTCCGATCAGGATACGAACACCCATCCCGGACTCACGTAGCGGGCCAAAAATGAACGCGATCGCGACGACAACGAGGCCAACTGTCGCAAGCGGCTGAAAGACCTTAGCCCAGAAACCCAGCTCGAACTTGGTTGGACTGAGACCCTGCTGACGCATGTATTCGATCTTGTTACTCAGTTCTGCAATAGACATCCGTTCTGGCTGTACAAGACTTTCCATATTCAGCAATTCGGGTTCGATCTGGCTATCCCATCGGTACGATGGCAGGTGTTGAACTTCAGTACGGGGTAGTTGATCTGCTGAGTCAGGGGGAATCACACGCGTAATGGAAACATCCTCGAGCATCCAATACTGCTCTCCCGCTTCATCATCGCAGAACGACCCGGTTTTGGCGAAGATGGTCTTTACCGGATTGCCTTCGTCATCAACCTCATACTGGCTAATGCCTTTGACATCACCATCGTCATCCACGTCATCAAAGTGCATGTAGAGTTTGCCTTCCCGGTACCACAGCCCCTGAATCTCTGCGTCTTTGTTCTGATTCCCAATCGCTGCCATTCGGTTCTGGTGAGCAGTACGTTCAAGGTCGGGTAACACGAACTCTCCGACCAGAACACCGACCGCTGCCAATAGCAGCACAGGAATAATCGCACTCCAGGTAATCCGCCATGTCGAGATCCCCGCGGCTCGCATCACGACCAGTTCACTACTGGAAGCCAGTGCCCCCAAACCTGCGAGGCATCCCACCAGGGCACCAAAAGGAATCAACTCGTAGATGATTCGCGGCACACTAAACAGGCAGAAGATCACGACCTTAAACATAGTGTAATCGCCTTCAACATCCTCAATCTGTTCAATAAAGGTGAAGATCGTCAGCACACTCACGAGCCCCAAAACAGCGGCAACCATCATGTTCCCAACAGTGACGGCGATATAACGGTCAAGCTGGCGCATTTGACTTCCTTCGGGTAATAGCCCAAAGCGCTACAAATGGTCGACTCAACTTATTCATGTGAAAGAAGCCCAACATCACGACAAAGTAAATTACATGAATGCTGAGCATGCCAGCGTTGATCGACAACTGTTCTTTCTCGACAGCAGAGCGTGCAGCCGACAATGACACGATATAGAGAATGCAGAACAGCATCCCGGGTACCAGCCGGGTATACCGTCCTTGCCTCGGATTGACTTTGCTGAGTGGGATCGCAACGAGAGCAATAATGGGTACGATAACAACAATCGACAGACGCCACTGCAACTCTGCAATCAAAATGGGGTTGTCACTCTTCGACAGTGTCAGCGTGGGAATAGCGCCACGTCGGTAGTGCCTTTCGAGATTATTCTCTCGTTCGATCAATTGCCCGTACTCTTCATACTCGACAACCTGATAGTCATTTCGTCCAGGTGTACCGCTGAAGCGTTTTCCATTTCGAAGGACAAGGAACCGATCGCCATTCTCGTCACTGACTGAATGCCCGGACTCCGCGACAACTGTCACAACATCTTTGGGTTTCTGAAATCCAGTGGAGCGAAACTCGGAGATAAAAACCGTATCCAGTTCACCGTCACTTGTCAGCTCCTCTGCATAAGTCACACGTTTGCCGGTGCGCAACGTTTGAAATCGACCCGGTACCAGCGTGTCTAACTCAGTCATACTCCGTTGCTCATTAAAAAGATCCTCGACCTCGGCTTCACCTAGCGGCTTCAGATATAGGGTAACGAACGCTGTGAGCAGCATGACCAACGACGCCATGACCAGTGTCATCACAAGTAAACGTCGATCGCTGAATCCACATGCCTGCAGAACTACCATCTCGCTGTCTGCCCACAGGCGGCCGTAAACGAGCATGATGGACAGGAAAAAACTGATCGGAATCACCACTTCGAGAAATCCCGGCAATCGGTAGGCGATGATGAGAAACAGAATATCCTGAGTCAGCAATCCCTGTGCGGCTTCGTCCAGATAGCCTGAAAACCGCCACGCGGTTGCGACGGCAAGTACTACACCTGCCACAGAAAACATGGTGAGGAAGACCTGGCTTGCAAAATAGCGATAGAGAATCACGAGGGAATGATGACGGGATGGGTCAAAAAACGCCACTAGATCTTGTTGGTGGCCTGAATCCCGAGGGAAGGTTCATAGACAGACGAATTATCCGACACTCCTATTCATGTTCGCGGATCCTAAAGGACGGTAAACGCTCGAGCACCTGGCGTTTTCGGTCAGAGCACCCGGGCAGCAATGGGCAGCTCAAACTCGAACGCAGCACCTACCTGAAACTCACTGGTGTACATGCACCCAGAGACTGGCAGGCAGTCATTGTTCAAGGGAGTCACGTGTGTGGTATCCCGGATATGACACTGGAGGATTTAGGGCAGTCTCTTAACGGTCTTGTCGACGAAGCTTGCCACGGTGAACGAGCGATAGAACATGCATAGATACCCAGGGGCGTTTTAGTCCGAGACAATAGCCGGTTGCTGCATCGTGTGATGCCTCACGATGAAAGACACGAAACCATAGTTTCGCTGAATTGTCGTAGTGCCAACGACCCAGATGAAAAAGGAATAGCGAACAATCTTGCAGAACGCAGCGTCGAGATGAAGCACTTGGAGCTGTTGCGGCTTCGCGCACGCTGATACGTCATTTCAAGCAGGACATTCAAGAACACATACCGATGCTCAACTTGGTGTTAGGCTCTCCTTTTTCCAGGAATCTAGGAGAACGCCATGGCCGAAGTAGCTGTCATCGTGGGAGGCGGTCCAGGCATCAGCGCAAGCTGCGCGCGCCTGTTCAGCAACAAAGGCATGAAGGTCGCTGTTGCTGCGCGCAACATTGGTAAATCAGCATTGAAGAAACTGATAGAAGATCATAGCGTTGAACTGATCACCTGTGACGCAGCAGACCCGGACAGCGTTTCAAGTCTGTTTGACACTGTGAAAAAAGGGCTTGGCAACCCGACTCTCGTCGTCCACAACATCGACGGTCGATCCGCCGACGTCTTCAGGAAACGAATTACAGAGGTTGATCCAGCACTCGTGCAGAGCGTCATCGCTAATTCAACCTACAGTGCGTTTTTAGTTGGTCAACAAGCCGCCCGCTGCCTGATGGAGAACGACATCGGTGACAATGGTCGAGGCTCAATCATCTTTACCAACGCCAGCGCTGCGATCAAAGGCTATCCAAGAAGTGGCGCGTTTGCCGCTGCCTGTCATGGCAAGGCTGGGCTTGCACAGAGCATGGCTCGTGAACTGATGCCAGAGGGTATCCATGTCGCCAACGTACCGATCGATGCGGCCATTGGCGTGACCCAAGAGGATGGTTCACGCAAACACTGGGGTGCAGGAACCACCGAGAACGACAACATGGCGGATCCTGACTACATAGCAGAAGCCTATCTGCAGATTCACCGGCAGCACCGGTCAACGTGGACACACGAGGTGGTGCTACGCCCCTGGGTAGAAAATTGGTAGAGCAAACGAGCAGGTCTACCCGTTGATCAATGACCAGCACTTGTTGGCGAGTCACCATTCGAAGACATGGGGCTCTCGCATGGTCTTCCAATCATCAAACACGAACTCAGGATTCAAATGGTTGAGGAAAAGCGCAATGGCGACGCCATGCGAAGCCACTTCCTGTACAGGAACACGAACCAGTCAACGAGTGACACCTATCCCTTCACTTGAATACGATTAGGGAACGAAACGAAGAGATGCGAGAGGAAATTAGCCCGACGCGCGACCGTCGCGCAGGCCCAAAAAGAAAGTCAGTGACAATGGCGGGGTGCTACTGCCCTTTCGCCCTTCCTTCTTCAACATCCTTGGTGTCACCGGCATCGGGATATTGCGGCGCATACCGCTCATACAGGTGACGACCAATCCGTTCGATGCGCGTGCGCTCTTCCTCGTCCAGGGGTCCTGCTCGCAATGCGGAGACGGCTTCTTCCAACTGTTCCGCGTTGCCAGGACCCGCAATCACCATATCGACCTCCGGGTGGGATAGTGCATAACGATAACAGTCCCGCGCACTGACGGGCGATTCGCCGTCAGGCATCTTTGTGGGATCAAGTAAGTGCCCCCATCGAGTTGATGTGTAGGTCGCGATTAGCGGTCGGCCGACAGCGGATACTGGTAGATACGGAAAAATATCGTCTTCTGCGCCGCGGTGAACGGGGTTGTAGCGAAACATCACGAGATCATAGTTCGCTTCATCCTCAAAGAACTGGGGTACTAGGGGTCGATTGTGACTACTGATCGACAGATACCGCACCATACCCTTGTCACGCATCTGCTCAAAGGCATCTTGGTAGCCAGGACCCGGCATCTTCATATGGTTTCCAAGGAGCAGAAAGTCAAAGTGATCCTGACCGGAATCGTTGAGGCATGCTGCAACCTCTGCTTCGATTGTTGTCGGATCATTCGAATAGGACTGGACGACTAACACCAGTTCATCACGGTGCTGTTTCGCCAGGTTACGCATCGCGGTGGCAAAGTCAGGCTGGCGGACCGACCCCCAATAAAGGTAGTTGATACCCTGATCAAACGCCGCCTCAATCGCACTAGCCGGCATGTCGAACGTTGAGCCCAGACCAATCCGCGCCGTGTCAAGACCTGTTGCACCAATCTGTCGTCTATCCAGGAAGTCTGCCATCAGTTTGCTCCATCTTGCGTATAAATCACCGATCGTCTTGCTTTCTCAAACCGCTCTAACGCAGGTATTTACCTGGCTCCCGATTGAAGACCATCGGGGTCTCCGGATCACGGTCCGCGATCTCCTGTGGTATCGCTCGATCCCATCCAGCTGGCGCTTCATTGTCACGGCGATAGAACCATCCGAGCAGGACCGTTCTCCGCTCACCGGTTTCGTTAGGCCAGGTACCATGCAGCACACGAGCATCACCAATCACCAGCTGCCCTGTTTTGACAGCAACATCGATTGCGGCGGGGTGATCCATGAACATCCATTCATTGGTTTCTTCCACCTCGTAACCGCCACCCTCGTGCGGTGCTACCAGATTGTCATGCAGGTCAATGCGTTTGAGGTGAGATCCCGGAATCACCCGCAAACAACCGTTCTCACGTGTCGTATCCGTAAGATACCAGTTCAGAAACACCTGTTGTGGCCAAGGCGACAGGCTGACGGGATCATCCCAGCGGCCCCAGTCCTGATGCCAGTACAGCGCGGGAGCCTGCCCCGGTTTTGATATGATCTGATAGGTCCCACCACTTTTGAAGTCATCCATCTGAAGCGCATCCATAATCGCTTTCGGATGTTCAATCAGCTCATCAACGATGCTGTCCTTCGGAAGGTTTGGCGACCGTCTTGAGACATTGCGCTCTCCCATCAAATGGATGTCAGAGCCCTGATATCTCCATCGATCCGGATGCGTCATGGACCCGAGCCAACGTTCAGACCATTCCCGCCACGCGTCAATCCGACCTTCGGAGAGTCCACCATCGACCACGCAAAAACCATCGGTCAACAGTTGTTCTCGCGCTGCCTTAACAACATCCGCACTGAGGTGCATGTTTCCGCCTTTTATAACTAACTTTTTTCAGTCTGTTGCACTTTCGCTTCTGTTAGACCCTCTTCCGACATTCGACGCCCTGTGCCATCCATGCGAGCTTTCAGACCACGATTTATCTCCTCGATGCAGAGTTTCATGGGACGGGAGCTTCCGAGGAAATAGAACGATCACAACAGGTGCGGCCGGATAAATCAACAATCAAGAATCAAGGCGTTATGGCTTCCCCTAACGAGTTAATATGGCTACAGACAGACCCTGGTCGAGTCAGCCTAGATGAGGAGCATTGATCATCCGAATGGCAAACGTTCGGAGTGGCGTAATCTTCGCCGTTCCTTACCATTGCGCAGAATGTGGCGACACACGCTCCCTTCGAAGTAAACGATGGATACATCGCCATCGTTAATCAGCAAGTTATGCCGTGCTGGATCCAGATGATTGAGTCCCCGACATGCTTTTTCATCGATACATCTGTTTTCCGACGTGTCAATGAGCGTCAGGTCATCCCGACTCAGTTCCAATTTGAGGACATCGAACATTCCACGCGCCTGCACCAAATATTCATCGGTTAAGACTTCATGGGTTATCGGACCGAGTCGTTACCTCATAGGAAGATAATTCGACCGGCCGATCGATTTCCCATGCATGGTTGCCATTAGCTCAGCGAGGTTCTCGATCAGTTGATCCTGATCCGCGCCTTCTGCAGCCTCCAGCGAGGTATCTAGGCCACCTTGATTCAGCAGGTCTGATTGAATCACCATGCCTTGCTTTCGGAAACCTGAAATGAACGTCGTAAGGTTCTGATCATGGTTTCGTGAGACGAGAGATCTGCACCAAGTGCAAACTCCCGCAAGGTTGTCTTGGTCGACGATATCAGTTCTACCGCCCGCGCTTACTGCCTGCGGCGCTGGAAGACTTTCAGCGTAAGTCCAGTCGCATCCCTGGAAAATCGTGCAAAGTGAAATGGGGCGAGATGCGCGGCGATAGCTTCGGCCAATGTGCCTTGGGTGTTCCCTAAATCGCGAAGAGCGCTCGTCTCAGCTTATTGATCTGGTTTCTGTTCACAAAAGGCAGTCTGTCACGAACAATCCGCGCGCGTTTGATTCAGTTTTCTGTTCTTTAAACTTTCCTGTCTTCATTCCTTGTTGACCTGCGATTGGGGCTCCAATGTTAGACTAAGCTGACCGACAAGGAGCAAATCGATGACAGATTTTGCAGGCAGGATAGCGGTCGTTACCGGCGGAGGCACAGGCATGGGTCGCGCACTCGTGCGTCGCCTAGTATCAGAAGGATGTCACGTGGCGGCCTGTGATGTGATTGAAGAGAATCTCAACGAGACTGCAAAGATCACAGTTGAAGAGGCGCCTCAAGGCATTCGTTTTACAACACACATCTGTGATGTTGCGAATGAAGACGACGTCCAACGTTTTGCCACCGAAGTCGCCCGTGATCAGAAAACAAAACACATCAATCTGTTGTTCAACAATGCTGGCGTCGGCGGCGGCGGTAGCCTCGTGAATGCAGAACGTGGAGAATGGGAACGCGCTTTCAACATCAACTGGAACGGTGTCTACCTTTGCACTCGCACTTTCCTACCTCTATTGCTGTCAAGCGACGAAGGACACATCATCAATACGAGCAGCGTGAACGGTTTCAGAGCGTCATTAGGCGGCAACATTCCGCACACTGCCTATAGTGCTGCCAAGTTTGCAGTCAGAGGGTTCACAGAAGCCCTGATCAATGACTTTCGTTTTAATGCACCGCATTTGAAAGCCACGGTGGTCATGCCTGGCGGTGTCGGCACCGACATCGCTCGCAATACATCCCGGCTAGTTGGCGAAGGTGACCCAGCCACCTGGAGCGACGAGGTCATCGACGAAATGCGCGACCAATGGAAGCAGCGCCCCCTGGAACATCTGCAGGCACTCAATATCAACCCGGCACTCATCGACATGACCAACGATGAGGTGCGCGCTTACATGGCTGAACGAGAAGATGCTTATCGCAATATTGGTATCACACCGGATGCTGCTGCGGACATTATCCTGAGTGGTGTACGAAAGAATTACTGGCGCATCCTTGTCGGCAAAGACGCGGAAGCTCTGGATCGTGCGGTCCGCAAACATCCACATCAGACCTACGACCTCGACTTCAACAAATTCGTACAGGCCGAATGGCAGGATTAAAGGATCTTTTGCCCCATGCGGCGCTGAACAAGAGGATTTTCTCGGTCTTTCGACAGTATTGGGATTGAGCAGGAATTTGGTGAACGAGCAGACGGTGACCCAGCAGACAACGCAAGCGACCTACGTAATGGTGTTCAGCGGCGGATGATGACACACGCGGAACGCAGTTGGAAAACAGGAATCAGGGAATTTGGAGACAGCACCTAGGAGTGTCTTTCAACAGAAGTCATCGAGCTCGAACGTATGGTACGCTCACGTCGAAACTCAGCGCACATAATCGATGCCTTCTATGGATTTTCAAGATATTGACTATCAGGTCGACGAACCGGTTGCGACGATTACGCTCAACAGACCTGATCAGCTGAACGCGTTTACCCGGCACACGCTCTCGGAGATTCGACAGGCAATCAACACTGCGGTCAGCGACCAACGTGTAGTGGGTATCGTAATAACCGGCAACGGTCGTGCGTTCAGTGCGGGTCTAGATATGTCGACCCTGACCGAGGTCACCAGCGCGCAAGGAACGGGGTCACGTGAAGCCAAGAGCGAGCAGCTGCCTGGCATCTTCAGTTACTTTCTGGAAGTCCCAAAACCCATCATCGCTGCGGTCAACGGCGTTGCCGCCGGTGGCGGTCTGATTCTCGCCATGATGAGTGACCTGCGTTTCGCCAGTGTCGATGCGTCTGTCACCACCGTTTTTCTGAAACGTGGGCTCATTGCAGAACACGGTTCAAGCTGGCTGCTGCCACGTATGGTCGGCGTCAGTAAAGCTCTGGATCTGCTCTGGATGAGTGACAAGATCAGCGCAGAAGAAGCCATCGAGATTGGACTCATTGACCGCGTGTACGAGCCGGATCAGCTACTACCAGAGGCTACGGCCTACATCGCAAAACTCGCAAAAACATCGGCACCGAAAGCGATCGCGGCCTCCAAGAATCTGGTCTATCGACATCTCGGCATGGCTTACCCTGACGCACTTCGGGAAGCCGACAGCGCACAAAGCGACTTCGTTGGCGCGCCCGATTCCATTGAAGGTGCCAACGCATTCATAGAGAGACGGCCTCCTCGATTCCAGAGATTAGGCGACGACTGACGACATCTCTTCATAGCCCTGAACCACCTGCGGTTGCCTGTGATACGCTCCCCGTGTCATTTACGAGGGAAAAACTGATGAGCGAAATCGACGCCAACGCGGATCCGTATATTTACAACGGCTTCCCGATGAACACACCCCTGGATATTCGACTGGGCCTGACAAAAGAAGAAGGTATCTATCACAAACTACGATGGGGCATCATCTCCGCCTCATCGATCTCGTCAGATTGGATCAAGTCGTTACAGGATGTCCCAGGTGCAGAATTCGCAGCCGTCGCAGCTCGTGACATAGACCGCGCGCGCGCCTTCGCCGACGCCCATGAAATCGAAACCGCTTACGACACCTACCAGGCGCTGTGTGAAGACCCGGACGTGGATATTGTCTACATTGCTTCAAAAACCTGGGATCACCACCGTGATCTGATGATGGCAATTGGGGCCGGTAAGCACGTGGTGTGTGAAAAGCCCTTCACAGATACCGCAGATCAAGCGAAGGAAGTTTACGACGCTGCAGCGAAAGCTGGCGTTGTCTGCTGGGAAGGGATGTGGCTGCGTTTTTTCCCCGCCGTGGAACACGCACGCATGGCGATGGAACGCGGCGATATCGGTGACGTCAAGGTCGTGACTGCGGACTATCCGGATCGTGTTTATGCACTGAATCCCGCAATAACAGGATTCGGGGCAGATGAGATGCCAGTGATTGCCGCGGCGGGTCGCAAATCCCAGCCACAACCGTATGCCAATGATGTGTACTCCGCACACGGTGCCTCGCCCAGTGGCGCTGTGCTCCAGTACGGTGAGCAGGAAGGCATAGCCATGATCACTTTCCCGGCGGGTCGTTTTCTGGAAGAAACCCAATATGTGGGCACAAAGGGTCGAATCACCATTGAAACCCCGTCACATCATCCCGCCGCTATGACGCTAAGAAATGGCCGCCCGCCAAGAGCGGGCAACAAGAAATCTGAGGGGCAAGCATCCATGGTGCTCGACCCCAGTGAGGGCTGGACGGGAGACTGGATCGAAACGCACTGGAATCAGGATCGCAATCCCAGCTCCGGGGCCTTCAACAACGTCCAACGTTTTGACTATCCGGTGCCAACACCCGCACCCATCACAAGGGGCCAGCCAGTAGGCTCACGCTGGAATGGTGAACGTATGATCAACTATAAGGGCTGGACTTGGCACGGCGGCAACCAACACGGGTTCACCTATCAGGCGCAAGCGATGCACCGCTGTATGGCCGCCGGTCTTGAAGAGATGCCGCAATGGACCACCAAAGAGTCCATTCGGGTCTGCGAGATCATTGACGAAATCAACCGTCAATGTGCTGATCGGGGCTACGATCCCAAACCGAGAAGCTAGCCAGGCAACGGGCAGGGGGAAACATCAATTGGTTCCTACTGTCCGTTACCTCTTCGCTTATAGCCGCAAGGCATGCAGTGCGCTCCAGACGCGTGCCCCACAAAAACGATCACGGCATTTTACTTACCACATAGAGTGTCATTTATTCGCAGCTCGCACCGATCCTATATCTCGATAGTGTGAACGACAACCCGCAAATCGTCACCTTTGAGCGCTCATCGTTTTCTCTCTATGTCTTCACACCGAATCTGCAAAGGGAACCACGTATGGACCTTCAGGAATAACCGCGATAGAAGGATCACCACTGGCTTCAATACTCGCCAGAATTGCCTTAGCGACATCATCAACCTTTTCAACACCGGTTAGCAGATGATCATCGTCAGTTAATCCGTTCGAGAATAGCTGAACATTTACATGGGTCTGTGATTTAACCTGCTGTTCCGTCTGCCATTCGTCAATATCCGCCAGATCTTTCGCGAGCAAGCTCGGTAAAAAACCCTCACGATCATCGATCAGGCGTTGCTGGGCAGCCTGATAGTCTTCAGAGCCTATCCCTTCTGAACACTCACTAGCAACAATGAGTGTCCCCCCAGGCTCCAGGATATCGAGGGGAGTCACCATGCCTTTCACTGTCTGATAATAGGTCTTGTCCAGAGGATAACCCGCTGATGATGTGACGACGGTGTGGAATTTCCGCCCCACTCTCACCTCGGCAGAGGTGCGCATAACCTCAACGGCAGCCAGATGGCTTTCGACCGCTTCACCAAAATTGGCGAACACCAATCGACGCTGCTCATCAATCACTGTATTGAAAGCAAGCACTTTCCGATTTGGTGCCTGTGCACGATTCAGCATCTTTAGAATTTCAAGTTGCTCTTCGTGCAGCGGATTCCCTTCGAGCACACAGGATGTCGCACTTGGATGTTCCATAAACCGAGCTGCGTGAAACGTACGGATCGTCTTATGATGGGCAACGCCTGGCGCCACTACTTTGCGTCCACCGGAGTATCCTGCCATGAAGTGAGGTTCCACAAGGCCGGTAACAATACGGACATCTGCATCAACCAAGAGCCGATCTATTCCAACGGGCGTATGACGGCTTGGTGTCTCCCCGAGAAAAACATGGTCATCATCATTGCGGGCATCATGGTTTCGTATACGGATGTTCTTGACGATCCAGTCATCGCCGATCAACTCTCGCAACTCTTGCCCCTCGTTGGGGCGATGAAGACCTGTTGCTACGAGGATCGTGATCCCGTTCAAACTCATCCCAGCCGCAAGCAGTTCATCAACCATCGGCTTGAGGAAAAGATGGTTCGGCACAGGTCGCGTAATGTCGCAGATGACAATGCATGCAGACCGTGCGCCTTGTGCCGCCTGGCGGAGAGTTTCCGCGTTCACCGGTGACTGAAGCGCGTGCCGGACCATATCACCTTCAGATGCATCGACCCGCTGAAACGCCAGCTTCTCTATCGTCGTGATATTGATATGGTCAGGTAGAGAGACCGCAAGCTCACCTTGCCCATAAGCCAGAACAAATCGGTTAGAATTCACTTCTGTCATCACCTATTGGCCGTGTGGTCCCTTTACTACTCAACGCAACTATTCAAGTCGGGCTCGCAGTCCCCGACCATACATACCTAGGAGCTTACCGTTCAGTGCCCAATCTTCTGCCAATATCGCATCAACGGCACCGGCATCGCCCGTATTTACCAATTCTGCAAGTCGCCTGCCGTAGTGTGTGACGGCCTGCTGACATTCAATAAGCCCCGCCACATCCGACCAGAATCCTGACTCGCCCAGCAACTCTAGGTCTTTGAGTACTCCATAAACGCCAGCATTAATCTCTTCCATCGCCTCAACCTCGACGTTCGCAGCACTGATTCGAGCAGATTGGCGACTGAGGTATCCACATCCTGCGACCATCACAAAGTACGGCTCCGCAAGCCCGAAGTGCACAGCGTGAGAATGATCCAGCTCAGTGGTGTCCCTCATCGGCACGCCCGTGAAAGTCACCCGGTCCTGAGGCAGTTCGGAGAGGAAATCACCCGGTGGTTTCTCAACGATTGTCACCCGCTCATGATCAGCCGGGACCAGATAACAACCACCGGCGATAGCGGGGCCGATGGTGACAATGATGTGATCCACCATCGGTCCTCCAGCGACCCATGTTTTGTAACCCGTGAGGAACCCGTCAGTGATGGTCGTGCCAGGAAAGAGCCGTCCTCGGTCCTCCGAGATAGCAAAACTATACCAATCACCTAAACGCGATAACGCTGGAAAACAGCCATGTTGAGCCGCTTGATAGGCCCCGGCAAAAACCCAGGACAGCCGATCTGCAAGCAGCCCCCCCATGAGCGCCATCTCAAAGGGATCGGTCAGTCCATTAGCACCCAGTGTATCTTGCCAGGCTTGCTTGTATTCGATGACGCCCACCAATGGAGACGCATCCGGGGTAGATTCGATCAGCGATTGAATTCGATTGGACACGATTAGGCATCCAGAGCGCCGTAAATCGGCCTGTGTTTAGTATAGCCACCGTCTGTCGTCAACACTTCACCCACACACCAACACTCATTCGCCCAGAAAAACATCGTTGCTGCAGCAATGTGACTCGGATCAGTTAGGCCTCCAAGCGGCATCATATCCTCGACCGATTGCAGACGCTCCGCACTCACCTCATTTTGTGCGGCCATCGGACCTCGTAGAGGCGACGGCGCCAGTCCGTTTAACACAATACCGTGTTTTTCTGTGAAATAACGTGACTGCAGTCGCAACAGGTTCAGCAGCCCACCCTTGGATTCTTCATAAGCAGCACTTGCCCGTCCTTCTGAACCCACAGTGGCGGACGTGCTGGTGATAATTACACCATGTGTTCTCGGCTGGGCAAACGCACCCGTATTTATCCCCTGTTTGAGCACGTTGTGGGCGCCCCAAAGATTCACTTCACAAGCGCCCATCACATCCTCACGAGTCAGATTCTCTGGCGCAGTCAGCGGACGCGGCGAGATGCCGGCAGTGTACTGCAGATAACGGATACCTTGATGCTTTTCAAACAGCGTCCGAACTTCGTCCTCGCTGCGAACATCCACCGTCTCGGCCACTACCGCGGTCTGGCTACCTGACGCGATCTCCGCCGCAAAATCTGACAACGCCGTGTTGATGCCACCGACATTGATGTGACTCACATGATCCACCAGCACCAGCTTTTTCAATCCCAGCCAGAAAGGCACATTGCGCGCCATGTACTGACCCATCAATCCGACGCCAACAATCATTGCTGTAGCGTCGCGGTCATAAGTATGCGGACTCATACGGTTCTCATTTCTTTTCGAGTTTAGTTTTAGGATGCGAATCAGGTATCTGGTCTGTCGACAAGCGGCACTGGGTTCCATCGGTAGCGTAACAGCGTGGTTAGTAGTACAGACTCAAGCGCACTCGCGTTTCCTCGACAACGGAGCGCTTCCAACAACAGACCGGACACATAACGATCTTCTGCATGGGATATCAGCGGCATCAGCAGCTCAATCTCTTCATCGGACAATCCATGGTTACTCGCCAACTGCAATAACCCGAACGCGGCATTTTCTCGAACCGTCGATCGTTCCAAACCACCACCTCTCGTGTTGTTGGGCTCCGCTATCAGCGCGGAGATCAGAGCTTGAAAGATCCCTCTGGCATCTGACACCGGACCACGTGACAACATGCCCAGACTGTAACCGGTGATCGACCGGACGGGATCATCCGGATCGTTCGAAAGCCTGTCAATAAGTCCATTGATCGCGTCTTCTGACTTGGCTGCCGCGACGTTTCCCAGACCGAAAGCAGCAAATCTGCGAGTAGATGCGCTCTCCGATGTCAACGCAGTGCTCAACGCCGATAGCGCAGCATCACCGCTCTCTCGAAGTCCGTAAGCAGCGGCTCGACGCGTGGATTCCATCGGATCTTCCAATGCCGACGCCAAGACTCCAATACACTCTCCTGATGCTTCGCTAGCGAGTTGATAAGCAGCCCATATTTTTTCATCTTCTTGGCCATGAAAGAGTACAGTTTTCGCTTCTCTCCTAACGGATAATTGAAGGGGCTTTCGATCATGCTCGCCACAACTCCACGACCAGACACGACGCACAACCGGCTTCAGGCTCTCTCGAACATCTTCCAGATCGAGGGTCGATTCGTGCCGCCACGCGGGTTTCGAAGGTTCTTTGGTGCGCACAAAGTGAAACTTGTACATAAACCGATTCGCTACATCGGGTGCCCGCCTGGAACCCCGGTGAAACATGTCATAGTGCGACAGCACAATCGTGCCTCTTGGTACCGTTAGGAACTCCCGTTTCAAATTTGAAATCCCCAGATTCAGGATGCTGCGATCAAGCGCCGCATCCCGTTCCGCAAGATCATCAGAACCGAGCACTCGGAACGGCATGTTGCGATCAATCGCATCTGCTCGATGCCAGTCGTTTTCTATCTCTATGTCGCGCGTCCAGTATTGGGTTTCGGTAATGACCTCTGTCGGTCCATTCTCCATGGTCACGTCCTGCGGATAGTAAAATAGCAACAGCCAATCCGGCCTATGTGCACGATAGTGACCGCGCTCATTCCAGGGGAGATTGCCATCCTGGTGGAATCCTTGATCCGCTGGAGTGTTTAGATGGACAAAATTGTGTGTGTGCAGGGCGTAGTCGGGACCAAGGATACTCTCAACAGCACCGGTAACAGCAGGGTCATCCAGCATCTCCGTCAACGCGGGTATCTGGGCGAGCAGGTTATCGCCGACCATCTCAACGTTGCCGCGACGCGTCTGCATCGCACGCAGACGTCCGTGCAGAACACCCGCCTCCTCGTACCGCGCCTTGTGATAGTCGCTATCCAGCGAAGACGGTAACATCACATAGCCACGAGACAGGAACTGCAGGTACTCCTCGTCACTCAGCCTGTGGTCGGCCCGTTCACCCAACGCTTTATTGGCCTCTGACATCTTATCCACCAAGGAGCTTACCATTGCCAAATCATCCGTCCAGGTCAAGCCAGCTGGTCTGTCGCCACAGGACCTGATTCGGCGCTATCGTGTGCCGGCGCGATCATGAGATAGTAAGGGCCACAGGATCCATATGAAAAAATAGGAGTTCAGGGTGGGACTGACAGGAACCGCAGCTATCGTCGGCGCTGCCGATTATAAGAACGAGAGGAAGTACAGCGGAACCCGCAAATTCTTTCTGGAACAGTGGGCGGAACTGACCCACAAAGCCCTGCAACAAGCAGGTCTACAGAAATCAGATATCGACGGTCTTTGCTGCAATTCGATACCGGAAAGTCCCAGTTTTGCACCCTCCACCATCGCTGAATATCTCGGTTTGCATGTGAATTTCGCCGAAACAGTTGATCTCGGCGGTGCTTCCCCTGTCGGCATGATCTGGCGTGCAGCTGCAGCGATTGAAATGGGCCTGTGTCAGGCTGTCGTCTGCGGCGCACCCGCGCTGCCAATGCCCCATAACCCAAACCCCAAGCCCTTCGATCATACGCGCAGCTTCGGTTCGACGAGCGCCAATTGGGGTGCACCACAAGCGGAGTTCGATGTGCCTTATGGCAATGTTGCTCAAAACGCAGGGTATGCGCTCATCGCTCAGCGATACGCAGCAACCTATGGCTACGATGAGCGTGCACTCGCAAAAATCGCCGCAGATCAACGGACCAACGCGCAAGGTAACGACAAGGCTGTCTTCTGCGGTCAACCAATCAACATCGACGACGTCCTCCAAAGTCGCATGATCGCCGACCCGCTACACATACTGGAGATTGTGATGCCATGTTCGGGCGGCAGTGTCGTCATCCTGGCCAACAAGGAACTCGCGACACGATGTCAGAACCGACCTGTACATGTGACCGGCTGTGGTGAACGGCTGACCACGCGATCGACCACGTACGCTGAAGATATGACAGTGACACCCGTTGGTCCCGCGGCAGCCAGTGCCTTCGCGATGTCCGGTAAAAAGCCCTCTGATGTTGATGTCCTCGAAGCCTATGACTGCTACACGATCACCGTCATGCTGACTATCGAAGACTCGGGATTCTGCAACAAGGGTGAAGGTTGTGCCTTTATCAACGACAACGATCTCACCTTTAAGGGAAGTTTTCCGGTCAATACACATGGCGGCCAGCTCGGTGCCGGTCAGGCAGGATTGGCTGGCGGCATGTCACAACCCATTGAAGCTGTCCGCCAGATTATGGGAATCGCCCATGGCCGTCAGGTCCCAAACTGCAACACAGCGTTGGTCACTGGAACCGGCGGCATAATGAGTGAACAGTCCGCTATTATTCTCGAGGGAGCGTAACCATGGATCTTTCAAAACCCGTTCCCAATCCAACGCCCACATCGCAACCGTACTGGGATGCACTTGCTGCAGGTAATGTAAAGTTACAGCAATGCGACGATTGTGGTTCGTGGGTCTTCTACCCGAGAAGCCACTGCAGTAATTGTCTATCACCAAACCTGACCTGGAAGACGGTATCCGGAGAGGGTGAAGTATATTCGTTTACGATAGCTCGTAGCCCAACTGCCCCTCAGTTTGCTGGTGAGGAGCCACAGTATATCGCCGTCATTGAACTGAATGAAGGCATTCGGCTAAACACTGTGCTGACGAAAGTGAACGAAGCAGATATCAAGGTAGGTATGAAAGTCGTGCCCGTCTTTCATCGTGAAGGGGACGCGACACTATTGTATTTCAAACCCGCATCCTAAACCGACGGATCGGAAGGATTGCACTCCTGCCAAAGGGAAAGCTTATACCTTAGCTGAAGAGTCCCTGTAGCTTTTTCATCCCCGCCGTGGCCTCTGCGACGACTTCCTCAATTATGTCGGCCGATGGCTTAACGTCCCGAATCAACCCGGAGCCGGTCCCGGCCGTATAGTTACCCTGAGAACCATCCACGTCCGTAGGGATCTTTGCAGAGCCCTCACCCTGCAGTTCCATGAAATCCATCGCCTTCTTGCCAGGCTCGTCCTTAGAGTCCATGTATTCCCAGAACTCGTTCTTGATCAATCGCGTCGGCGACGAATTACGAAGCGCGATGGCGGTGGCGGAATCACCTGCATCAACCAGCACCTGCTTCCAGTTCGGGTGCGCCCGAGATTCTTCTGCTGCCAAGAACCGCGTACCCATCTGCACGCCTTGCGCCCCCATCGCGAGCGCCGCGAGCAGGCCACTGCCAGACGCAAAACCCCCGGCCGCAACAACGGGGATCTCGACCGTGTCCACGACCTGGGGCAGAAGTGAAATGGTGGGGACTTCATCCATCGCCACCTTGCCACCCGATTCGCTGCCTTCTGCCACGATGGCATCCACACCTGCATCCTGCGCCTTTTGTGCGGTGCGCACAGACGACACCACATGCATCACGTAAATACCCATGTCTTTCAGTACCTCGATGTACTTGGTTGGGTTCCCAGCTGACGTGGTGACAATGCGGACACCATACTCAGGCAATAGGTCGAGTAACTTAGGCACCATTGGGTGGAAAAGGGGCAGATTCACAGAATACGGACGATTCGTGAGTTCGGTCAAGGATTGCAGCTCCGTTCGGGTTCCATCCACACCGAAGGTTGCACTGGACAATGTTCCAAGAGCGCCTCCGTTGGAAACGGCAGCCGTTAGCTTGGCATCACTGATGCCCATCATGCCGCCCAAAACAATCGGGTGCTCAATACCCAACACGTCACATAGAGGTGTTCGGATGCTCATCTGGCCGCTCCCTTTTCCCACAAAAAACCAGCACGCACCCTAAACCACCGCGAATGTGCGTACAACCTGGCACGCGGGGCTATTTGCCATCTAACTTTCGAAACGTTGACAAAAAGCCGGGCCGCCGGGCCGCACAATCGTTTATTATCAAGACCGGGGTATCGTTAACCCATGAACAGATAGCCCACCAACACCATGCAGCAAGTCATTCACACCCATCAGCTCTGTCGCTTCTTTGAAGTCGGCGACACTAAGGTCCACGCACTCGATCACGTGGATCTATCAGTTAATCAAGGCGACTTTGTCGCGGTTATGGGACCCTCGGGATCGGGGAAGTCAACGCTCATGAATATTCTTGGCTGCCTCGATACCGCGGATGCAGGTGACTATCATCTTCTGGATCAGCGCGTTTCAAGCATGGACGACATCCATCTCTCATCTCTTCGCAATCAATACATCGGGTTCGTTTTCCAGAGTTTCCATTTGCTCCCACGTCTCACTGCTCTCGACAATGTTCTGTTGCCGCTACGCTATTCAGACGGCGATATCACAATAAGCACTCAACGTGCACGAAAGCTTCTGGATCGTCTGGGGATGTCGGAGAGGATGGGCCACCGACCCAACCAGCTTTCCGGTGGACAGCGTCAGCGGGTCGCGATTGCGCGCGCGCTCGTGGCGGCACCACCGTTGTTACTAGCCGACGAGCCCACCGGTAATCTCGATTCCAAAACTTCGATCGAAATCATGGATCTCTTTACCGAGCTAAACGGGGAAGGGCAGACCGTTCTGATGGTCACTCACGAGGATGATGTCGCGGCCTTCGCTAAACGCGTCATCCACATGCGAGATGGAAAAATCGAGCGGGAACACCTCAATGCGCCGGCATAGGGTCTACTTTGCCATTCTCTTAACGATCGTGTGTACAGGCGTCTTTGCAGATCCGTTTCTGACGGGGGTAATCGAAGACGCCGACGCACAGACCATCGAGATGCCCGTATTTCCCGGAGCATGGCAGAGCCAGATTGAATGGATGGCACCCGAAGGCAGCGAAATACAACCCGGTGATGTGGTGATCCGACTGGACCCAGGATCGCTGCTTGACCAGGAAGAACGCACGCAGAGCGACTACGAACGGAAGCGCTTTGAAGTTAAACGCCGCACGGCGGAACTTGCTCTTACCGTTATGGATGCTGAAACGGCGGTACTACAAGCAGAGTCAGAGCTGAAGCTCGCCACCCTTGATGCAAACATACCGGCCACTGCCAGCCGTCGGCTTGACTACGATCGGGCCCAGTTACGGCTCAGTACGGCCACGCAGTCACTCGAGCGAAAACGAGCAGAGCTTGTATCAAAACACCGCGAACAAACAGAAACTCTGATAGTTCTGCAGTTAGAAGAACAACGGATGCATGATCAATGGCAGTCGATGGTTGACGCTCTGGAGGGGACTCAACTCAAGGCTGAAAAGGCCGGTATTCTGATCTACGCAGAAAATCGCTTTACCGGACACAAAATCTTCCCGGGTGAAACCTACAACAACAGTACGCTGCTCGCGCAGATCGCCAGCCACGAAGATACGAGCTTTCGCTTCTGGGTCCACGAAGCCGACATCCTAAAGATCGTCCCGGGTGATCGATTGGTTGTCACGCCCGATGCACTCCCCGAACAAAGTGTCGTTGCGGTGGTCAGCCGGGCGTCACAACAAGCCACGACACGAGATGAATGGAGCCAGGGTGGCTACTTTGAAGTGCATGCAAAGCCAACAGTCCCATTACCCAACACCTTCATTCCTGGTATGTCGGTCATGGGGAAACCCGAGTGACCAACGCGCTGCAGACGTACACACGATCGCTATTGATCTGTGCTGCCTCATCGATAAGTGTCTTCACTAGCGCACAGGAGACCCTGATCCTGACGACCCAGGATCGCCCCGTCACAGTTGATGCAAGTGGAACCGTCGTCTCCCAAAACGAGCTGCGTTTTGGTCCGCCACCCGGTCAAAGCTGGCAGACCTCTATCACGCAGCTCGCTTCAGAAGGACAACGTGTCCAAAAGGGAGCCCTGCTAGCGAGTTTTGATGCGAGCAATACCGATGACCGCCTGCGTCGTTACCGAGGAGATCTTGACTCTGCCGAGGGAGAGATCAAGTCAATGCGTAAAAATCAGGCGCGAGAGGTTGAGGAAGAAAAACTAAGGCTGGCAGCAAGGGAGAGCGCGGCAGACAAAGCAGCGCGGAAGGCCAATCAACCGGCTGAACTAGTCCCCGGTATCGAATATGAGAAATTGATCGAAGAACGCCGGATTGCAGAGATTCTGTGGCAACGCGAACAATCACGAATCTCGTTAACCAAGCGGTTGCGAGAAGCGCGAATCAAGGAAACAGAGGCCCGAATCAAACAACTCAAAGCACGGCTCGACGCGGCGAATGCACAGTTCACGGGTTCGAAGGTGATCGCCCCGCGCGAGGGTCTTGTCATTATTGGTACCGATCCCCAGGGGAGAAAATTCGACGTCAACACCAACGTTCACCCAGGACTGGTTGTCGTCAAACTGGTTGATGACAATACCTTAGCCATTGATGTGGAAATCCCGGAACATCAGGCCGCGCTGCTGAAACAGGGCCAACCCGCACGAATAATTCTGGACGCTCAAGGAGGGACAGAGGTCGCCGCCAGCGTGTTCAGTGTTGCGAATACCGTCCGCCGACAGTCTCGAGGATCACTCGCAATGGTCAGGGATGCCAAACTTACACTCGCGTCTAATGACGTCTCTCTGTTTCGTATCGGCATGTCGGTCAGGGTCTCCATCGAAGTGGACGTCCAGCAGAACGTACTCGCCATTCCTGAATCGAGTGTCCAATACCGTTCGGGTTCTCCTGGTGTGCTTATGTCTGGGGGTGAGTTTCGGCCCGTTGTACTCGGCAGGCGCAGCGAAGGCCACTTCATTGTTGTCAGTGGTCTTTCGAGTGGCAACGAGATTCAACTGTGAGAATCCGTCTACTACCAGTATGGGCGATCACCGTGGCTACGATGCTAAACGGTTGCAGCGAGAACGGTTCGCAATCTCCTGTGATTGAGGTCACCCCACGCGATCACGTGATGACAGTTAAGGGGCGCGGCGAATTGATGTCAGCAGAATCGATACCGGTCAGTCTGCCGGACGGTGTAGTGATGTACTTCAACATTGCCTGGATGATCCCAGAGTATTCAGAAGTCAGCGAAGGTCAGGTTGTTGCAAGGTTCGATGACACTGACGTCGAAAACCAGCGCGCTTTTACCGAACTCGCCGTCATCAACAACGATCTGCAACTCAGCAACTTTGAACGGGGAAACCGTATCGACCGCGCCGTGATCGATCAGGAGTCCGAAAGAGTCGAGGCAGAAACACTCATCGCTCGAAACTTTACGGAAGTGGATCCACGGCTTTTCAGTCAGAACGAGATTATCGATGCCCTAGGTGACCTCGACTATCTGTCGGTTGAAGAATCCTACTACCACTGGCAGGCCGACACTCACTCACAACGATCCCAGGCAGATCGGGACCGAATCCTTTCCAATCGAAGCAGTAGTGAGCTCCAACTGCAGAAGCAGAATAGTGCGTTGTCACTGATGGAGCTTCGGAGTCCCGTGGACGGGACCTTTATCTATGCAGAAACTCCGTGGGGCCAGAAATTATCAAAAGGACAGCAGGTTTTCGCGGGCAGGCCAGTCGGCGTGATTCCCGTCAAAGGTAAGGTCAAGGCGCGCATCTATGTTGCAGAAGTCGATGCCGTTGGGCTAGCCATTGGTCAAAGGGTGTCCCTGCGCATTGATACCGCTGTCGACCGCACACACGACGCTGTAGTGAAGAGCGTCTCGCCCGTAGCGGTACCCAAAGATCGAGAAGATCCACAAAAATATTTCGTCATTGATGCCGACTTATCATCAGTTGACGACGACGTCATGCGGGTCGGCAGTTCCATCGACGCCATCATCACGACACAAACACTGCAGGAAGTGCTGTTGGCACCGCAACAATCCGTTTTCTTTCGCGACAGCCAGGCCTACGTCCAGAAGGTCACCGGCGGACAACGTATAGACGTTCCGGTGGAATTGGGTACCCGCAGTGCCAATATTGTCGTCATCACCGCGGGCATCGCTCCGGGAGACCTAATTAGCTTAGCACCACAGATCAACAACGCATCGTGATTCTTCATCTCAAACAGAATCTGATTCCGGATGTTCAGCAGGCGTTGGCAGAACTCGGTCACCATCGTTTGCGTTCAGCCCTGACGCTGCTTGGCATGGTCTTCGGGGTCGGAGCAGTCATCGCCATGATCGCGGTCAGCGAAGGTGGTAGACGACAGGCACTTCAGATGATTGAGGGCATGGGTGTTTCTAACATTATTGTTGAGTCGCATAGTCCAGAGGGCGAATCACTCAAAGATATTCGAAAACACTCGGCGGGCCTCTCCGTCCTCGACGCTGACGCCATTTCACAGACCCTGCCTTTCATCAAAGAATGGGGTGGGGTTCGTCACATCCACACATGGGACCTCTTTTCCCACGAGGGAGACACACGGGCACCAGTCTGGGCTGTCAGCCCCGATTATTTGTCCCTTTCCCAACTCAGAGCCGAGAGCGGGCGACTGCTCAATGAAAACGACAACATTCACCGTGCGCCAGTGGCAGTCCTCGGTAACAGCGCGGCGTATGAATTGTTTCCCAACGGAGAAGCTATCGGCAAGTTGATCAAGATCAATCATCTCTGGGTCGAAGTGGTTGGCGTGCTACGCGATCTTCAACTGCCCGACGGTGAAATCCAGGGGCGTCAGGTCGGCGGTGAAGGCAGCCGTATCTATATTCCCTTAGAAACAGGCTTAAAACGTCTGCGAGTTTTTCCCATGCAAGCAGAATTGAGCCAGTTGAAATTGAAGGTAGACGCAGCCCTGGAACCAGCTGTCGCCGCCACGGCAGTACAACACCTGCTCGCACGACGTCACAACGGTCAAAACGATACACGCATGGTAATTCCTGCCCGACTGCTCGCTCAGCAACAACAGACGCAACGAATCTTCACGATCGTGATGTCAGCCGTCGCAGGTATCTCATTGCTGGTTGGCGGTATCGGCATCATGAACATCATGCTGGCCAGCGTCATGGAAAGACGAAGCGAAATTGGCCTACTTCGCGCGATCGGTGCTCAACAGGCCGATATTGTCAGGCAATTCCTAGTAGAAACTACCGTAATAGCACTAATCGGTGCGTTCGTTGGGATCATGCTCGGCGTCGCCATCGCCTATCTGATAGCAGGTTTCGCTGGGTGGGCTGTTGCCTGGTCATTGCCAGGTATCACACTTGCGGTGGTTGTTTGCACGTCAATCGCGGTAGGCTTCGGCGTCTACCCTGCGCTATCGGCAGCTAAACTGGATCCAGTAACGGCACTGCAATCTGATTAGTCACTAGTCGGCAACGATCTCCGAGACTAACGGTGAGCTGAAGTCCCGTGCGATCAATGTTTTACCCGCAAAGACTAGTAGTGTGGTTTCCGCAAGCTTTTCGGTGTGATTAACGTCAAGATCCGAATACGTTCGATAGAACGACACATCGACGTGGTCACCAACGCGTTTGCTGAACTTGGGTTCGCCTAGATCATGCAGCACACGCTCCAACGAACCGCGGGCATCTCGTAGTCAGTAATCACAGGAACGCCGATGCCCGTGAACACACTCAGGCAGTGATCGTTTAAAGTCACCGGCGTTCGGCGTCATGCATCCCAAGTTGCTACACCAACCTTGAGGTGCACTGGAAGACAGAATGAAGAACGAAAAGTTTCTCCTTCAGGCCGTGATATAAGGTAACCAGCTCAGGACATAGAGGGTCGCCAGGACTGCGACAACCGACCCAATCGCGATACCGCGCAGAATACGCTCAACAATCAGCCTGCGGTCCACTTCCCCTGCCATCTGAGTGGCATGGTTCCGATGACTTTCCACCGAACGGGTTTTTGCATAACTCCTCAAAACGCTCAGCCTCCATCGTTGCGTACAGTTCCAAGGAACCGATCAGTGAGGTTGGGGTGCTCCGAATATGCAGACCAGAGTTTCAGTCGGGGGGACGATGAGCCTGAACTGCACTATCGGAGCAGAGCTTACTCTACCAGATATTTTTGCAAATGAGAACCATTATCATTTATGTTAGGGTCATCACGTTTTTGACGTCTAGACAATCAGGAAATTCACTATGGCCAGATCCACGCTTGCAGTCACTGTGGCAGACAAAAAACGACTGTCTCCCAATATGATGCGCCTGATGCTCCAGGGCGACAGTCTTCAGGATTTTCCAACCGGTTACGAAGGGGGGTATATCAAACTGGTGTTTCCCGGAGGACTGGAGCGACCGGTTGTTCGCTCCTACACGGTAAGGGAATTCTCAGCTGACACCAGAGTGATCACGATTGACATGGTGGCGCACGGGGACACTGGTCCAGCAGCAACCTGGGCATCGAATACATCGATTGGCGACGAGGTCCAGATCACTGGACCTGGTGCCTGCAAACCTATCAATACAAGTGCAGACCGGTTCATCTTGGCGGGCGATATGAGTGCCATGCCGGCTATTAGTGTCAACATTAACCGACTACCCGCTGATGCCATAGGTGACATCGTTCTTGAGGTCATCTCTAAAGAGGATCAGCTGGAATTACCCGTCCCTAAGGGCATGAATTTACATTGGGTAGTCAACCCCGATCCTGATGCGCCCAATACGATGCTCGAGGACTCAGTAATGGCATTGCCCTGGCGCGATGGGGAAGTGTCTGTCTGGGTCGCCGGCGAATTCTCAGCATCACGAGCCCTTCGCCAGTACTTTCGACATGAGAAACCCGTCAGAAAGGAGAATATGTACGTCAGTTGCTACTGGAAGATTGGCGAGAATGACGAAGGCATGAAAGCCGCCAAGCGAGCTGACAAAGAAGCCTGGTAGCTGTTCTCACAATATTGCTATCGCCACGATAGCGGGAATTATTCATGACAGATTCTCCCCAGGTCGAAGGGAAGGAATCAGAGGAAAAGACAAGAAAGTGAGCTAGACCGCAGACACCCAGAGCTGTGATTCATCGTAGCGACGTGACTCAAGAATGGATCGCGTGGTTTCCCGACAGGAGCCACAACAGGCACCGGCACCCAGTTGATCTGCAATCTCATCAACGTCACAGACACCGCGATCAATCGCGCTGTGGATTTCCTTCTCTGTGATAGCGTTGCAGATACAGACGTACATGTTAGTGCGTTTTCAGATCATTGGACCTTGAGGATTGTAAATAATAACAATTCTCGATTGCAACCAGTTTATTGAACGCGATATCTCTAACGGGAACAGATGATAAGGCATTGCAAGAGTAACTGATTTTCATTTGTAAATCAATAACTTATGTTGCTTTTCCATCGTCGTCATGGCAGTCTTCGCTACCTACCACTAAGTGACGTAAAGAAATGTCCTTCTTAAAAATAAACACCCCAGAAAAGAGCGAGAAAACGTTATGAGGCCCGTTAATACTGAGGTAGTCGAATACTTGAACAAGGTCCTCAAAAACGAGCTCACCGCAATCAACCAGTACTTTCTCCACGCTCGAATGTACGACAGCTGGGGATTGAAGCGACTCGGCCGTTATGAATACGAGGAATCTGTCGATGAGATGAAACATGCGGACCGGTTGATCGAGCGCATTCTTTTTCTCGACGGCTTACCTAATCTGCAGGACCTGGGTCGACTCTATATCGGCGAAAACGTTGAAGACGTCATCGCGTGCGACCTGAGACTTGAACTGGAAGCCATGCCTCCGTTGAGGGAAGCGATTGCGTTCTGCGAGAAGGAATCAGACTACGTGACACGCCAGCTCTTTCGCGACATTCTTGAGGGTGAAGAAGAACACGTCGACTGGCTGGAAACCCAGCAGAGTCTGATTGAAAAGACCGGCATCGAGAACTACACCCAAAGCGGAATGCAAAACGAGGACTAAACCTAACCTCGGGCTAACGTCCTGGATACGGCGACCATTAACCGACAGACGCTCTCTGTCTTTTCGATATCCACCGCCTGTGGCCAGACATCATCCGGGTGGTGGAACAAAAGATTACCGCCCACCACCGATACGTAACGACCTCCGGCATCGTAGACGGATCTTGCCTCACCACCGGGACGTTTACCTATGACCTCAAAATAGTCGACCAATCCTGCCTTTTCAGCACAATCTCGCACCATCGCTTGCAAAGCTGGATGCGACATCTGCAATCGTATTGGTGACGGAGGCGGCGCCGCGAAATTCGCGCCCAGATGGATCCAGGCTCGAGCATTTGCCTCTAGCTCCAGGCGATTTTCAATAAAATGGTGGTAACCCAAATGACCCAATTCATGTCCTGTATTGGCGGTAAAGATCACGTCGCAGTCGCTACCCTCCGAGGTCAAGGTTCGCATAATCTCTAACCAGGCAACAAGACCGCCACCTCGTTCAGAGGCACACTGCCACCACCCGCTTCTAGGGGTCATTACCACCATCGGTGGCTGTGAAGCATCACGGCCGTTCAGACGCGCACCAACGTTGATGCCGGTTGCCGGTATATTTTCAGACGCATATCTGAAAACAATGGGCTCCCCGGACTCAATCACTGCCGTTAGTCTCGGTAGATACTGCCTTGCAACCTGCAGAGCAGGTTTACCGTAGGGCGCACCAAACTTCTCTGCATTCGCCAGCGCAATCCCTGCCTCCGGCATCCCCTCCGGAGTCACCACAACCAATGCTTCGTAGTCTTCAGTCCCGCGCATTTCAATAACAGGGTTCGATTCAGCGAGCGATATGGCTTCGATAACTGCAACATCACCCGACTCGCCGTACCGCACCAAACGTCCTTTGATGCGCTCCTGCCCCGGCTCGCAGTCATAAAACGGGATCCCGTGAATACGCTGCCCTCCAACCTCCACGTGCGCGTCTATGGGATTAAACCGATCAAAGACAAAACTGGTCAACAGAGGTTCAAGTCCCGCTCGACGTACTTCAGACGCAAGCCAATGTGCGCTTTCGATATCCGTTTCTGTGCCCGTACGATGAATGCCTTGCGCAGAGTAAGAGGCGATGACGCGCGCAATATCAGATTGCATCAGGACGTTCCGCGGCCAGATAACTCACATCCCGGGCGGTTTTTCTAACGCGCGCCCAATGTGGGCCTGCTTTGTTCAGGCAGGACTCGATTTGTTCACTCGCCCAATGGTCAACGAAATGAACAACTGCACCCTCGGTGGCACCAGGTTTCAGTAAGGTCAGCAATTGACGCGCCATCGAAGCATCGTTGGCCTCCCCCAATGCGTCCTGAATCGACGACATAGTCTTGATCAGCTTGTGCCCATCTGGACTGATGAGATCATTGAAAAACTCGAACGCGTATCGTGTCTTCTTGCCTCGCTTACGAAGATCGTGCAGTTCATCGCCCCACATGCGCTTCAACGACTTATTCGTATCAACGAGTTCATTCAACGTCTTTTTCAACACCCTCTCCGCGTAGGGCCGAATGGGCGCCGCAAGTTCACCTGTCTCTTCCATGGACGCAAGCCAACGTTCGAACTGCACCAGCATGCGCATATATCGTCGGCTGGTCAGCACTGCGATCGCTTCGCGCGTCGAAAACAGCCGTTGGTTCCTGGCAATCCGCTGTAGGGGTTTCACATTGACGTCGTCTGGCGCTGCTTTCGACAGAAGAGGCCAGGTTTCTGCCAGAAAGACATGCCAGTCCCTCGCCGCGCCCAGTTGCTGAAGTGTACGCCGAAGTTCCCCGTTGAACGCCATACGCTCATCCCAGGGGAGCACGCCTTTGAACGCCCTCAAAGCAGCGCGTATCCGTCGGAGAGCAACACGTGTCTGGTGCACGCCCTCGGGTTGTCCGGCGAGGGTTGGGGCATGATTGACGAACAGATGTTCAAGCGCTGCACTAAGAACCCCGTGTAACGCTTTAAAAATGGTCGAATTCGCTGCCACCGATACCTTCTTCGCCTTGGTTGCTCGCGGACGCAAGTTCTCTCGGGTCAGCGAGTAACCTCGCTCCGCTTTCGTCAGGTGCAGAGGCCATACATCGTACTTTTCCAACAACGTTTGGGCAAAGTCGAAGAGGTCAACGGGATTACCCGCAATCATCTCCAGTTCAACTTCGCAAACAGATTCACTATTAGGCATCGAACCAACGCAAGAAATGATCTCACCTCGATCTAAAGCCATTTCAATTTTTGTCTTACCCAGTTTCAACACATAAGCGTCGCGCTCGATCCTGGTCGCAAACACTGGCCGCAGATTCGCTCCGCGGTACCGCCAGCGTTCAAGGGCCCCAGTAAGGGCATCGTCCTGGTAGAGAGACAAGTCAGGCGCCATATCTGGCACATCGACATTGAACTCAGAAAAATTCTGCATCCCAGCGGGTCCATAAGACGGGATCTTGATTGTTTGTTCGTACCCTCGACCATCGTACCGAATCCGAAGTGCCACACCTGATTTTCGAAGTGTGTGCTGACGTGTATCGAAGTATGTGCTGACGAGTGCTTTCCGCTTCACTTTTCCTTTCGCCACCCTTTTGATGCGCGAGGAAGAGAGCAGCGCCTCCATCGAGGGCTGCGAGATCGCCAACTTGAGCTCGCTTTCCTGGAACATGGGGATATTGGTTAGGACAGAGGCTCGTATATCGGTTCACCGCCAGCGACCGTGACACGCCACATACGCCGAACCTCACCCTCCGGGCGATTCATGACGGGGTAATGTTGTGCGCATCGGTTATCCCACATCACCACATCCCCCAGACGCCAACGATGGACGTAACAAAACTCGGGACGGTGCGCATGATCGGTCAGGTAGTTCAGCAATCCGGCACTTTCTTCCGTCGACATGTGGGAAAAACGTCGTGTGAACTCGTGGTTTACAAACAGTGCCGTGCGCCCGGTCTCGGGATGCGTCCGCAATACTGGATGGGTAGCGGATTCCCCAGGCCGCTGGTGGGATGCTGCATCGTGCACCGCGCGAAGTGGCGCAATCATGTTTTTCATCCCCTCCGAAAGGTTTTCATATGCGGCATACTGGTTCGCAAAGGCGGTCTCACCGCCTTTGGATGGCAATTCCCTCGCGGAAAGAATCGAGATGGCCGGTGGTGTCGCGTCGAACGTCGCGTCTGAATGCCATCGCCCTCGCAAAGTGCCTGAAGGCATATTGATGGGTAAAACATCCTTGTGGTCCGGTAAACCTGGACTATGGGGGTACAAATAGAGCTCACCGAAACGTTCAGCAAACGCGACCTGATCTGCTTCCGTCAACTGCTGATTTGGAAACACCAGGACCAGATGTTCCAAGAAAGCCGCACGCACCGCGGCGAACGACGACGCATCTAGAGATTTCAGATCGACATTCACCTCGGCACCTATCAAACCTGCCAGCGGTGTAACTGGCGGTAAATCGGCGTCGAGTACCTCACCCACTACGCTCATAGCCTCCTCGCATCCCTCAAAGATAGGAGCCCACACTATACACCAACGCGCTGCATGCAGCGGTTCGCTCCCAATCAGGCAACACGGCGCATTTCGATCGAGACAAATTGGGTACCTAGGTCTTTGGAGCATTTAGAGAGACCGCCCCGGCCATGGGCATGATCCGCAAGCTGATTGGTCTCGTGCAGATGCTAGCTGCGATGGAGGAAGAGGTCGAAGGCCCAGCAGGCGCACCAACATCGATGACCACAGAAGCACGCCCCATCGAACCCAACGACACCTGGTCCGAACGTGCGAAGATTCGACCTGTCGAGGTTGTCGTCACTCGCAACCAGTCACTTCACAAACTGGATTTGGATCTGTCAACGAGAACTGCTGCCGCTCCACCGAAGGACACCTAGATCTCCTAATCTTCAGCGAATGGATGATTGACGCGCGGCAGGTCAAACCGGAAGATGGCGGGCCTGACGTACACAGGGAAACAGTATGCTTTTGAGGTTATTCGCCCTCGTGCTAATCATTGCGACGCCAATCGCGATGTCAGCTGAAAGGCCATCAAAAGAAGTATTATGCCGTGCGTGTCACGGTCCCGGTGGTGGAAAACCAATCATGGCCCTCTACCCGAAGCTGAACGGACAAAATGAAGCCTATCTAATTGAAGCAATGAAGGCGTACCGCGAAGGCCGCAGGAAAGGCACCAATGCCATGCAGATGGCGGTGCAATCTAGAACACTCTCTGATGAGGACATTGAGGCTCTCGCCAAGTACTACGCTGCCCAACCCTGACATCGACTGGTGAGCAAAACCTACGCCAAATTAAGGTTGCACGGCGAAGACCGCAACGCCGAGAAACTTGGGGCCTACATAGCCTGGTTAATTGCCAATGACCTCATGTCGGACTATCAGATTAAGATCTGTGGTGCCGACATAGCTATGGTCCGGATGCAGGCCATGACTGGTCCTGCGTTCCTGACAACCGTACTGGATGGTGAATTCAAGCAATCCCAATTGAATGACGTCGGGCAGTCATTCAGTGAACACTATTTTATGACTGACAAGTACACCGAGGATTACGACAGTTGTCAGTACGAGGGTGATGACGAATGGCATCGATTCGATGAGTTGTCACCGAAGATCAGCGCAGCGTTTCGGCTATGGAAACAACCCGCAACAAAGAAGGGAATGGCAAAGATCATTCAGTTTCCGTTTGGAAAGAAGAGATAGGGATCAGAGTACAAATTATCTGTACACAGGTCGCAGAATCTACGGTGAATGTTGGCAATTTGTACTCTGAACCCTATCTCATGCAGAAACCGTGCGCCTATTTGCGGGACACCCTTCGCATTGGCCCAGAGCTGTTTAAATAAACGACGGCGTCATCTAACCCAACAACTCCAACGCCCGACTCATCAATGTCGGCATCGACAACCGCGTCACCTCCCAGCTGGGATCATAGCGTTTACCACGTCGGTGGAGGCTTAGATTGAATCCGGTAATCACAGCAAACTTATAGGCAGCAAGCGCCCGATACCAATTGAGGTCTGGCAACGGTGCACCCCACGCCTCCCGATAGAGTGCCATCATCACCTCTGGCGGCTGAAAGGAGGGCCGCATCGTCGCACCACCGTCGGTAGTCGCCCATGCGTGCGGATCGCTGAACGTACAGATCCACCCAATATCATTCAACGTTGCACCAACACCAACAAGCTCCCAGTCAATGACGGCTCGCAGCTCACGCGTTTGTGTATTGAAGAAGAGATTTGAGAATTGAAAGTCACCGTGAAACACGCCGACAGGTGCGTCGTGGGGTAGTGTATCCAACAGGCGTTGTCGAACGGCCGGCGCATCAATCAGCAACTCTGGGTCAGCCGCTTTTTCGTAGAAACGGTCCCAGCGCGTCACGTCTTTATTAAAAGGTATCGCAGGCCCGAGACCCGGCACCGCCGTTTCCCAATCAAGTTTGTGGACACCCACCAGCGCATGCATCATTTGACGTGCCATATCACGCCTTTGGTCGTCCGTGAGATCTCCGGCCCATTCGCCAGGACCGAGTTTCACGGTATCACCTTCCAGCTTCGGGACCGCAAAGTAGGGGCTATCAAACCACTGCAGGTCGTCTCCGGCCCACTGCACGCTACAGTGCGGCACATCAGTTTTATCCAATGCGTTGAGAATCTGTACCTGACGCAACACATCCGCCGTGCCTTTCCAGTTCACATTGGGAGGTGGCAACCGAAGAAACCATGACTCTCTAGCTCCGTTAGACAGGTCAACGGTAAATCCGTACGAAAACCCAGCATGCCCAGGCATGGGATGTACATCGCGAACCATCGCACCGTCGTCCTCGTACATCGTCCGACTGAAGGGCAACAGCCGTGCTTCGAGTTCTGCCAGTTCCATGCCTAAATCCCCAGGTCCAACTGGTTATAGTCAAACAGGCGTTCACGCGCTCCATCGTTCCATTCAAAGGAGAGACCCGCGTCAATATGGGGCTTGTAGGAAAACGACGTCTCAACAGGAAAACGCTCTCGACGAGCGGCAATCGCGATTCCCAGAATCTCAGAACGTTTCTGCACACGTTCTTCGTCGTAGATGATGTGCTGACTTCCCCGTGCATGAATGCCGTTGCCACGCGCACCTACAACCGAAGCACGGGGATGGAAACCAAAGTTGATCGTGACACGAAGATCGCTACTGGTGTTTGCGAACGACCCATGAACTGCCTGCCGATTGCACATACCCACATCGCCTGGTGCACAGATCATCGGTACCGCTTCCGGCAAACGATCAGACCCGGCTGCTTCACACATACTGCGGATATCTGCTTGTGACAGATGGGATCCAGGAACCACCCATAGACCGTTTGCGGCATTACAACCGTGCACCTGTGCCATGAAGTTAAAACCATGACTACCTTTGTGAAATTTCTCTGTCTCCCAGTGAGTCGTGCCATCCTGATGCCACGCGACCGAACCGCCAAGTCCCGGCTGCTTGATAAAGATGACTTCATTGAATGGACTGAAATCCTCACCGTTGATCGCAGCTGCCACACCCAACAATGCGGGGTGACCATAGGTCCGTAATGCCGCATCGGAAAACTGCAGTGAACCGCCAATGACCTGCAGGACGTACTCGGGCGCGTCGTCGGGAGCTTCGGGCTCTATCATCTTGGCCGGGTGCCTACCATTGTTCCCATCGGTCCCACCAATGGGGTCAGACAGTGGTCGGACTAACGAGAAACCACCATGTTTATGACCAACCTGCGGCGAGGGTCGACCAAATTTGTCAACCTGACTCCCAGGTTTTACGGGCGCTCGCTCAATCAAGTCATCGACTTCCCTCGCCAGTTCCGCCAGCTCTTCATCACCCAGGACGCCTTCAAAGATATAGAAGCCACATCGCCAATACGCTTCTACAATCTTTTCATGCAACGACCCATCTGCATTGAACCGGACTGGCCCCCGGTTTCCCAACGCCATTGCACGCGCTTCGCCTTCTTCCCGGTAACGAGCAATGGCGTCTTCATGTTCACCATATCCTTCACCCACTGTCCGAATGGTTGCGCTCATTCTCCGACTCTTCCAGTTGATAGACCCCTATCATCACCGCGCACCGATACAGGTGCAAGCTTGGCTATCAACAGGTCAACTCGACAACCCATCGACGAGCCAGAGAGGTATACTGCCTCGAACCGATAGTAGACAAGGCACCGTGGTTCGCACATTCCTTACGAGTTGGCTGGGCTGGATTCGCCTCGGCTATCAGATAATTCGGGCGATCCCCGCCGCGGGATGGCAAGCGATGCCTCGTCGTCTAATGCTCCTGCTCCCCGCCTGGTGCCTGTTCGGGTTGCTGAACACTCTGCACTGGATCGGTTTTGTTTTGGACGAGATCTTCTTTAGAGGCTACCGAGACGTGACCGTTCAGCGCCCGATTCACGTCGTTGGCGTACCCCGCAGTGGCACTACCCACTTGCACCGGATCCTCGCGCACGACCGCGCGTTTACGTCATTCACTCTCATTGAGTGTGTCTTAGCGCCATCCATTACCGAAAAGTACCTATGGCTCGGTCCAGCTAGACTGCTCCGAAAGATCTGGCCTCTTCGTGCAACTGGAAGAAACAAAGATAACGGTGGCCTCTTACCCGGTATGGCGTCCATTCACAAAATTGGATTGAACGAACCCGAAGAAGATTTCGTAATACTCCTGTGGATCCACGCTTGTTTCCTGACAACGATGTGCACACCTGCAGACAAAACACTCTGGGCACTGATGACGTTCGATCGCGACATATCAATCAACCGACGCAATCTCATCATGTCCTTCTATCAGATGTGTCAGAAGAAGCACCTTTATTTCTATGGTCGCGATCGCCGCATGCTCAGCAAGAACCCAACATTTACCTCCATGCTTGGATCGCTCAGGCTCTGGTTCCCTGACATGACACTCGTCATCTGTGTTCGCGAGCCTGAAAGAACGGTACCTTCTCAGCTGAGCTCGCTGAAACCGGTGTTGAATCTTCTCGGGCATCGCCAACTGCCAACGGGATTCCAGGCACAGATGCAATCCGGGTTACGCCACTACTACGATGCCATCAACCATCACATGCAAATTGCGCATCACCGTCGGCAGTCAGCCATAGTCGTACACATGTCCCGTCTCAAAGCGTCCCTTTCGGATACCGTGCAGGACGTCATGAAACTGGCCGATCAACCTGCCAGTAAGGCTCTCACGGCAGCCGTCACCGAGCATAATGAACAGCCATACAGGAGCAGTCACAAATACAATCTGACCGATTACGATCTGACCGAAGACGACATCGCGCGCTATTTCGGCGCCGTCTGGCCTCTAGTGATTCCCGAGGATGACGACGTACCCACGGGGGGGATCCCGCATGTCTGAGGTGGATCAACAGGAGATTTCATCACTTGCCATCGGGGATCTTCGTCTTGCGGTGACGTCTGATGCTGCACCAGAACGAAATGGAGTGGGTGCGTACTACGAGGACTTATTGGACTATCTGTCAATACGCCTCGCGCATGCTGAAGTGTTCTCTCCAGTGATCAAGGATGGACAATGGCAGGCGCCACTCGCCCTTCCTATGCCAGGCGACGCCACGCAAAAACTCTGCTTTCCCAATCCAATCGCTTTACAACGGTCTCTGACAGAACTCGACCCACACGTCTTGATCGTTCCCACGCCAGGCGTTTATGGATTTACAGGGGCGTTCATTGCCGCGCGCCGTGGTGTTCCGATTCTCACAGGTTTCCATACGTCATTCGAACAACTCACCGATCTGTACTGGCGCGGGTCCTTCAAAGGGAGGTTCTTTCGACAGTATCTCGAGCAGACACATCGGTATCTCTTTAATCGTTCCAGCGCGGTCCTCACCAACTCCAATGATATGTACCAGCTCGCTGAACGAATGGGCGCACCGAACATCGAGATGATTGGCACACCGATTCCAAGTTTATTTACTCAGACTGCGGTATCGCCTTACGAAGGTGGGCTGGATCGCGTGATGTTCGCAGGCCGACTGGCGGCAGAAAAGCGTATCGATGCCATTATCGATGCTGCACGAGGGCTCCCAAATATTACCTTCAGCATTGCGGGTGACGGCCCACTACGGAGTGAGGTGGAGGTGGCCGCAGCATCTATCGCCAACGTAAATTATCTCGGATGGCTGGATCGAGAAGAGCTACGCCGACAGGTCGACGAACATCACGCATTGGTGCTGCCATCTCACTTCGAGTCTTTTGGCACAATCGCGCTCGAAGCCATGGCGCGTAATCGAGTCGTGATCGTCTCCAAAGGTACCGGTATATCGAACTGGCCTGAACTCGCTCGTGGGTTCGTCACAATTGACGAGCACTCCGACCTCACCTCAACGCTCTCGCGACTGGCAGATGCTGCATCGGATTGGCGGAAAGCCCTTGCAGGTCGCGCTCTTGAAGCCGCTACATCATTCAACAATGACAACATCGCCAGATGGGAACAGCTGCTTCTTAGAACCGCCAAACGAGCAGCGCTGTAGAACATTGCAGGCGGTCATTTCCATCCATGATGTGACACCGGCAACGTTGTGCCACGTTAGAAATATCATTGACCGGTTGCCCGATGTTTGTCGGAAGAACCTGATCCTTCTGGTTGTCCCTGGCTTACCCTGGCAGGATGATGACATTAGGCAACTAAACGAGTGGCAGCAACAGGGTCACCTCCTTGCTGGGCACGGGTGGACACACGAAGCACGACACGTGCAGGGTTGGCGCCATCGATTGCATGCCCTCCTGATCTCACGGATGGCCGCGGAGCACCTCTCTTTACCCCGCGACGAGATCATTGATCTTATGCAGCGCAACCATTCCTGGTTCGGCATACACGACCTCGCCCCACCGGATTACTACGTCCCACCAGCTTGGGCTCTCGGCCCGGTGACAATAGATGATCTAGCTTCAACACCCTATGAATACATTGAGCTAACGAGTAAGATACGGCGCATCTCTACGAGCTCATTCAGAATGTTACCGCTTGCCGGATTCGAAGCCGATCAGTCGCTCCGCAAGTGGTCGCTCGTAGTCAGCAACCTTGCCAATCGTTTAATCAGCGGCGCCGCGCGGCCGTTACGCATTGCCATCCACCCTTACGACTTCACTTACCTGCTTTCAAGCGATCTTCAAACGTTACTTGAAATGGTTGATGAAACTCTGGACTACCATGATCTCTTCGATTGAGTCAGCGAATTTCCAGGTTTACGCCCAGGCCGGTGGCCTGAATACATTCCCGGAGCAGACTTGCCTCAAAAACCGGCTGAGACGATAGCCACCCTGCTTCGAAGGTCAGCCGAAGCTCATTCTTCTTATGTTTGATCCTGAAGAATGGTGTGGTGTCGTCCTGTCGACGAATATTGATGAGCACCCCGAGACGCAGCAAAGCAATCAGACGCTCGATCTCCGGGGGCGCAAACAGACTAAACTCGCGCACCTCACTTTTCTTGAATTTCTTGCGATGGAACCTCACCAACGACGCGACCAGTTGTTGTTGTTCCTGATTGAATCCTGGCATTTCGACGTTCTGCAAAATATATCCCGAATGGCGCTGGACACCCCGCGAGTTAATTTGGAGACCAACTTCGTGTAGCAGGGCGGCCCAGCCGAGTAAGGAACGATACTCCTGCTGATCGAGCTTCCAGTCGACGCTGACCGCATCAAAGAGCGTCCAGGTGGTGTTCAAAACCCGTTGAGCCTGATCCAGATCAACATCGTAGCGGGTAGCAAGGCTCTGGGCTGTCCGTTCACGAATATCGTGATGACTTAGACGATCTTCCATGTCATAAATGACACCTTCGCGAAGCGCCGCAGGCGAATACATCAACTCCTTGATATCAATGGCATCGAAGATTCCTTTCAGAATGGCAAGCCCTGCCGGGAATACGCGCCGACGCTCCTCGGAGATGTCCTCAAAGGGGAGTTCATCAACATGGCCAGCAGACACGCACAAACTGACTAGTTCCTTGATCTGCTTGCGTGTCACATGGCGGTCTCCAGCGTCACCAGACATTGCCATTGCTTGTTCCGTGACCGCGCGAATCGATCCCGAGGACCCTAGTGTCTGTTCCCAGTCCAACTCGTGAAATTGTTCGGGCGCGATTTCCATGATCTGGACGGCGGCGGTTATCGCTTTATCAAACTGTTTCTGTTTGATTGCACCATCTCGAAAAAAGCGATTAGTGAACGTGACGCAACCCATCTGTAAGCTGGTTAATGCGATAGGATCAAATCCATCACCAAGAATCAGTTCAGTTGATCCACCGCCAATGTCCACCACCATACGACGACCTCCAGCATGCTGAGTGTGTGCAACACCCTGGTAGATCAGCCTCGCTTCTTCCATGCCACGAATAATCTCAATCGGGTATGGGAATACATCACGTGCAGCGGTCAGAAATTGTCGCGCGTTGCGCGCTTGGCGGAGCGTGAAGGTCGCCACCGCGCGGACGGAATCTGGTTCGAAGTCACCTAGGCTTTCATTGATCATACGAAGGTGGTCGACGCCTCTCGCTATCGCATCATCAGATAGCCAGTTGTCTGCATCCAGACCACGGGCCAACTGAACCTTCATCTTAAGTCGGTGAAGGATCTGAACGTCGTTAGCAACAATACGTGCGACAACAAGATGGAAACTGTTGGAGCCGATGTCCAGCGCCGCAACTCGAGTCGCGGTACGTTTGTCTTCACTATCGAGTGTTTGCGTATAGTCCGACATCTGACGCACAGGAAGTTTGGCAAACATTGCCGCAAACCGCGTCGTGTATCAAGCGATACGACCGCTGTACGACAGGTACATAGGTATAGACCGGCTGGCGCCAAACCGTGACATCTCGCCTCTGGCGCCTCGCTAACTCAGATTCGCCAGAAGGTGGTCTTCAGCTCGGCATCGCTCAGATCGAGGATCTGTTCCGAATTATTCTCGAGATCAGTTGGGTCGAAGTCGATACCAAGATTTACACCAGAGTTCGAATACATAGCATCTGACGCAAACTTACCACCTGCAGCCTGCACGATGCGACCATTTGGTGCGTCCTCGGATGCCATCAGTAGAATGGCTGCACTGACCAGCTTCGGATGATTCGCGGGATCCGGATTGTCCGCATCAATGGTACTGCCAGGCACGCTCGCCGTCATACGCGTGGCGGCGCCAGGGGACAAACAGTTCACCCGCACGTTGTGAGAAGCACCTTCGCGTGAAAGGTTGTTCATCAAGCCAACCATTCCCATCTTGGCGGCCCCATAATTACCCTGTCCAAAGCTCCCCAGGATGCCGGAGACAGATGACGTGAATATGATGCGACCATAGTTTTTCTCGTACATGATCGGCCATGCATGCCAGGTAACGTACGCTGTTCCGTTCAGATGGACATTGATCACAATGTCCCACTCATCAAGCGTCATCTTCTTGAAGGATTTGTCACGGAGAATACCTGCATTATTGACCAGGATGTCGACGGTTCCGAATTTGGTCACCGCGGTTTCAACAATGCTCTTTGCCCCATCACGGTCAGAAACAGAGCCCTTGTTCGCAACGGCTTCGCCGCCCTTGTCACGAATTTCTTCAACCACCAGATCCGCCATGTCCGACTTGCCGGATCCATCCACAGAGCCACCAAGATCGTTTACGACCACTTTGGCACCCTGCTCGGCCAACAGCAATGCATGCTGTTTACCCAGACCACCGCCAGCTCCTGTGACGATCGCAACCTTACCTTCTACACTCATAGAAACTCCCGACGATTTCTCAAAAAAGACGTGTCAAATAGCGGTGCGAGGAAACCATCTCTCGTATGTTGATGCAACCAGAAACACTCGTGGTGATGAATGCTTCGACGCTTGTTCAATAATGCTCGTTTGAAGATGGAAACTAAAAGAGTATCAGTCGATCATGTGCGCACGACCATCTGCATCGAGCAGATTTCGTGCAGGGGTGACAATCAGCGGATCGGCCTCGCCGATGACCTCTTCATCCTTATCGTCGTAGTCAAACTGATTCAGCACGTGCTTAATGGCCTCAAGCCGGCCACGTTGCTTATCTTCGGTCTTCACGATCGTCCAGGGACCGTGTTCTGAATCCGTCAGTTCGAAAAGTTTGTTTTTTGCATCCGTATAGTCATCCCATCGACGCTGGGCTTCAATATCATTCGGTGAGAGCTTCCAGTGCTTCAGAGGATTGGTTCGACGTTCTTCAACTCGCCTCACCTGCTCATCCTGACTCACAGACAGATAGAACTTCACCAGATGAATGCCGCTTGTTACCAGCATTTTCTCAAAGATGGGAACGTGCTCTATAAAGTCGTCGTATTCTGGTTGTGTACAGAACCCCATGACACGCTCAACGCCGGCTCGGTTATACCAGGACCGATCAAAAAAGGACATTTCACCACGCGATGGCAGTTCCTTGATGTAGCGCTGGAAGTACCATTGACCACGTTCCTCTTCCGTTGGTTTTTCCAGGGCGACAACCCTTGCCTTACGGGGATTGAGATACTCCATAAACGCCCGGATGGAACTTCCCTTTCCGGCCGTATCACGACCTTCAAAAATAAGGACCAGACGTTTGCCATTTTCCTGAACCCAGTTCTGTAGCTTCACCAGTTCGATCTGCAATCGTACTTTCGTTTCATAGTAGCGTCGAAGCGGTAAACGTTTTTCGTACGGATAGAGATGTCCATTGAAGTATCGGCTGATGAGTTCGCGTGTGATTTTTGTTCCTGGAGTTACTGGCTCAACATTAGCGATGGGCGCTCGTGGGTCCGCCGCTTCCAATGAAGTCACCAGCGATTCGTACTCATCCGCGGAGAATTCAGATTCCGTTCCAATCGGACCCAGGAACCTAGCTCCATCACTCATCAACACGATCTCCGTTGTTGTAGGTTGCCCAGCGTGTACGGGCCATTCGCTGCTCTCCTGTAGCGTCTACCAGGTCCGGGTACTTCGGCTGCGTCATATATCTAGCGAACCAGTCTGCGACCAGTGCCTGATCATCGACGACGCTGCGCAATTGCGTTTGGACCTGCTCGATCACCGAATCCGGGATCAAAAAACCCTCCGAGGCTACCAAAGACTCCGGATCCCGATAATTTTGATCGAGGCCCTGTGCCATCAGCTCGATTGAAAGGTCACTCAACATATCGGAAAACGATGGCGATCGGAAGCCGACGGAGTAAGAGAGGGAGGATGTGACCGCTTCGCCCCAATGGACCATACCAGGCGGTACATACAGCACATCCCCTGGATTCAGTACCCAGGACTCCTGCTCATCAAAACGCTCAACCAGTCGTAATTCACTTCCAGGGACTAATGGCGTCTCGCCGTTCGCCATACCACCCAGGCGCCAGCGTCGTTGACCAGACACCTGTACCAGGAACACATCATAGTGGTCAAAATGAGGACCTGTTCCTCCTCCAGGGGTTGCGTAGCTGACCATGATGTCGTCAAACCGCCACCGCGGTAGGATCGTGAAATGCTCGAACAGCGAAGCGACCTCATCGACCCAGAGGTCGACAGCCTGCACCAGTAGTGTCCAATGACTTTCAGGTAGACTCCGGAAGACATGCTCTTTAAAGGGACCATGTGTCAACTGCCATTCGCCCGCCGTATGTTGTACCAGACGTGACTCCACCTCCGGTTCCAGTGCCAGCCCAGCGAGCTCTTCCGCGGAGATCGGCGATGTATAGCCGGTTAAGGCATCGCGCATCAGTAGTGCTTCGTTCTGCCAAACACGATTTAGAAAGTCGGTTTCGTTGAGGTCATCCAGAATCGGCATCACACAGGGAGCGTCAGCTCATAGGTCAGGCCACGATCATCTGCACCGCGTTGCGAGCTGAAATACAGACGGGAACCGTCCGGACTGAAGGCTGGACCCGCCAGTTCAGAGTCCTCCTGATCATGGAGCGTGACCAGCGTTACAGCATGATACCGGTCATCCAGCACCACCAGCTGCATGTCACCACCATCCTCCGCAATAATCAGATCACCATTTTGAGAAATCTCGATGTTGTCAACACCTGACAGAATCGGCGTCCTAGACGTCTCAATATCGTAAATGATACTCAACTTCTGGGTCGACAATTGCAGTGCCCAGACCCGGTTGTCTTTCTTGGTTGTGAAGTACACATGATCCGGTCCGTACACGATGCCCTCACCACCAGCAAAACGTGCGGCATTTTCAAAGCGATATCGTAACGGGCTACCGGGGTCTTTGACGTTATTCACATCATCAAGGTCTAACCAGTCAAGCCTGTCTTCATTTAAGGTCGCAACCTGTAACGCCCCATGCGACAGGTCTGCCTCCGCATCTGGCGTAAACCGATATAGACATCCATCACTGACATCTTCAGTAAGATAGATCTGATGCGTTCTGGGATCAACCGCTGCGGCTTCATGATTGAAGGACCCAAGCGCCGGATGCGCCACCGCGGATTTGTTACCCATCGGGTCACATTCATATACAAGGCTGTCATCACCGCGTTCTTCACAAGATAACCAGGTACCCCACGGCGTCTTGCCACCGGCACAGTTACGGATACTGCCCGTCAGGATCGAGTAGGCATCGAACATTGTTCCCGCGCGTGAAAATCGCAACGCGCTCACTCCGCCGGCATCACGTGACTCGCTGTTGCTTACGTAGATCCATCCACCATCCGGCGTTGGGTATGTTGCACCACCATCTGGTAGAAAATGCCATTCATAGTGTGTGCCCGGGACCTTTTCACCAGAAGTCGCAAGTAATCTCAAGTCCGCGCCCACAGGAATCGTCGCGCCCAACGGATGGCGCCAGGTGTTGGCAGCTATTTCAGCCATGCGATAAGGGTGTCGAATCTGCCCCGCCAGTGCGCCTGGGGTCATCGCGGTGGCTGCAAGCCCCAGAAGTGTATTTTGAAGCAGGCGCCTACGTGAGATTGTCTTTGATAGCATAGATATATCCTATCTGGGCTCTAGGAAATCGTCGTTATTATCGTTCACTCTGACACAACTTTGTTAGAGCTTGATGAAGACCGTCCGGCGTTACTCCGGTCGCCAGCCAACCCGAGCTGACTCATGTACATAGATCTCATCCTGCAATACATCCACAGGATCTCGACCATCCACACCTAACCCGAACCGGTGATAACCGAGCAGTCGCTGCAGTTTACGCGGCATTTGTTTGGCAACATCTCTCGGAACAGACAAGAGCTGATTTTCCTGCGGTCGCAGATACCAGACCTGATGGCTCATGAAAAATCCAAGGCGCTCCCGGTCTTTGGAGATATTAGGTCCGCCTCCATGCCAGAGGCCACCATCCCAGAACAAGGCCGAGCCGGACTTCATGGGAACTTGAATACCGTCATCCTGAGACGGTGCCTTGGGGTTCTTGTGGCTATGGGGAACCACATAGGTCGCGCCATTTTCTTCATCAAAGTCGTCGAATGCGATCAGTGCGTTACACAGGAATGTGGGATGTGGTCTAGGTATCGGCCAAAGTCCGTCATCTGGATGAAGGTACATTTTTTCTTCACCAGGGAGAACGTTGAAGAGTGTGGTGACATTAATGTGGGCCAGACCACCCAGCACACCATCAACAATGCCGCGAACCCGTTCATCGAGGAACAGCCAATCTACCGCCCGAGTTTTGGCGAGCAGATTGTGCGCTCTCATCGTCTTACCGGTATTCACGCCGATCGCCCGCATTTCAGTCATAGGGACTTCGGTATCAAAGGAATGGCGGATCTTCGCGATTTCTTCCTGGTTCACAAAATCCGGAACAACGATATAACCGACGTCGGCAATCTCGGCGATGCATTTAGTGATATTGACACCGCGGATGATCACATCTTCTGTGGTTTCAGTTTCGACGGTAGACACGGTACGACCTCGGTCGCTTGGGAACGGTCGATTATCTTAGTTGACCGGTGACATGGGTCGCAAACTGGGAAGATCTCACTTCACACTCGGTTGAGCCGCTCCTGCACTCGGGAGAGCTCCCGCGCATCAAAATTGAAGCGCAATAATGTGATCGCTGAGATCAAATAGCATAAGGCCGGGAACCAGGAGTACATCACCAGCATCCAGGTCTTTACCGTCTCTGTCTGAGGCACATTAGGGACATACCCGACGTAATCCAGCACTTGCAAAGCGATGAAACCAGTGACCGCGGCACCCAACTTGGTAGTAAACGCCCAGATGGCAAAATAGTTCCCCTCTCGCCGCTTGCCAGTCTCAACTTCATCCCAATCGATGACGTCTGCCACCATCGACGGTGGAATGGCAAGAAAGTTGCCGAACGCGATCCCGCCAAACACCAGAATAAACGAAAAGTATCCGATCGAACCTTCGCTCAGCCAGAAACATCCCGCGCTAGTAAACGTGGACATGATGATGGCGATAAACCACGTATTTCGCTTACCAATATATCGCGAGACACGATCCCAGACGGGCAGACTCAAAATACCCGAGACAAAGTACAATAAGAGATAGTAAGACCAGGTCGGCATCCAGCCGGGAATCATGACCGTCCACCATTCCGGTGTACCAATGATGTAGACCGCCACATAGATCACCAACACTGCGGGCACCGCAGCACCCAGAGAGCTGAAGATAAAGGACAATAGTAGTCTCGCGAAATGTGGGTTCTTAAACGTCGCCAGCCATCCGGCGTAGGGATTCATCGAGGGCCTCCCCTGGAAGTCCGGACGCTCACGACTGACGATGGCAGCAAAAATCAGAAACACGGCAACACCGCCGCCCAGGATACCCCCCATAAACGAGTAACCCTGCAAACCGCCATAGGAATAGATGAGCCAAGCCGGCAACACTGTTGCGGCCACCAATCCCACCAGGGTGCAGGACTCTCTAACGGCAATGACTTTGAGTCGTTCGTTGTAATCATCCGTGAGCTCAGCTCCCAGACTGAAATAGGGGATCGCAGCCACAGTCCAGATGAAGTACGTCACGATATAGAGCGCCAGCATATATAAGAGGAGGTAACCCTGATGATTCTCAGGATCTTCTACTATCGGTGGTGTAAACAGAAAATAGAACGTGATCGCAAGCGGTATCGCGGCGAGAAAGAAATACGGTCTGCGACGTCCAAAACGCGTTTTCGTACAATCCGACAGGTAACCCATCACTGGATCCGTCAGCGAATCAAACACCCGTGCTGCCAACAAGGACCAGGCAACCAGTCCTGCAGAGAGCCCCACAAAATCGGTATAGAAAAACTGGAGGTTAACCGCGACCACCAGCCCAAGTAGTGCAAGTCCAAAGTTCCCCGATCCGTAACCCCAGATCAGCAAGTTGGAGATGCCCTCGCGGCGTTCAGCACGACCTGGATTCGCCTGTCCACTCATACGTCTCGCCCTGTGATCTGGTAGTTGCGCCAGGCACAGCGACAACTACTCACGTATACAGGTTTCCCAGGGGATAAGCTAGCCTTCTGCTCAAGGCAGCCGTGTTGCTGTGCTATAGTCGCGGCCTGTTTTTGATCAACAAAATCGTAGAGAGCATGACTCTGAACTACGTTCTGATTCACAACGCAGATGGCTACCTCGTTAGCTGTGACGGACAAGCGCTGAGAACCGCCGCTCACGGTGATGACGCTTGTTACTGGCAAACCACCGACGACGGCTATCGACATGCGCTGACCGGGCGATTATTGACCGGTGTAGAGACTGAGACAGGTACTGACCTACAGGATCACAATGGCAACAAAGTGTCAGGTGGACCTTTCCGCCTGACTGATGCCCCGCCCAGGTTGGCATCAGAAATACTGGCAACACTCAACGATCAGGGATTCGCAATCATTGAAAGACTGATGTCTGATCGTGAAATCTCCCAGCTCAAAGAAGAAACGGCTGTCGCACGGGCCAAAGATCACGCGGATGAAACACCAAAAGATGGCAATTTCTGGATCACCGATTCGTTGATCTGGAGCGTCGATGTCGCTCGTGCTGTGACCCACCCGGTCGCGTTGTGGGTGATGCAGCAATACATGAGTTCTGATGAGATCCATTTTTGCCACCAGCCTATCGTCAACACGCTGAAGCCGGCCGACAAACTCAAAGGTCAGTTTCCCGAGGGTGGTTGGCATAGTGACTATCCTTACCACGGAAACGTCTTTCCCAATAACGACTGGCCCGAACAACCTGTCTTCGGCGTGCAGTTCAACATCTGTATTGATGAGTTCAGGGCGGACAACGCCGCCACTCAGTACGTACCGGATTCTCACAAGCTCAGAAAGATACCACCACAGGAGATCAACACCGGTGGTACCCGCATGGGCGAAGCGATCCACAAAGACGTGAAACAATGGATCGCGCCAGCCGGCTCAGCTGTCATCTACGATTCTCGTATGTGGCATCGTGCCTGCCATGAACTGAATGTCAGCGGACTGGATCGTATTGCGGTATTGAATGCAGTCTCACCCGCTTACGTACAACCGATGATGAACAAGAGCAATCTCGGCCGGCAGTACCCAAAATCGCCTGTTGCCGCAGTGCTGACGAAACGAGAGAACATCGATATTGATCGACTCTGTTGTCGCCCCATGCTGCCTCTACCTCTAGGCATGCCCGCGATGCACGGGCGCACGCCAGAATAGTTTCTTACCGATAGGAAGCCCGTATGAAAGTCATGATGACGGAACCGCTGCAGCCCGTCGGCGTTGCAGTCTTTGAAGATCACCCCGATATCGAGCTGATCCGCCCAGAAGACACGTCGGAGGGTGCTCTGATAGAAGCGGCCCGCGGTGTCGATGGGATTGCGGTTCGTTCCGCCAAGCTGACACCCAACGTCCTCGCTGCAGCGCCCGACCTCCGTGGTGTGTCACGACATGGCGTAGGTTACGACAATATTGATGTGGCGACGCTGACCAATCGACGCATCCCACTACTATTGGCGATTCATGCCAACGCCGTCTCGGTGGCGGAACATACCATGTACTTCCTGTTGTCCCTCGCCAAACGCGGCCGTGTGTATGACCAGGCAGCGCGTGCATCAAACTTCGAGTTGCGTAGTTCACCGATTGCTGTCGACATTGCCGATAAGACGCTCACCATAGTTGGCTTCGGGCGTATCGGTTCGCGACTGGCTAAGCGTGCACTCGCGTTTGATATGCGTGTGAACGTCTGTGATCCCTACGTGGACAGCGCTGAGATTGCTGCCGCAGGCTGTAACCCCGTTGACAACTTTAGGGATGTATTGCCCGAGACAAATTTCATATCGGTACACTGTCCGCTTAATGACGAAACACGACACATAGTAGGTAAAGACGAACTCGCGCTGATGCAACCTGATAGTTTCGTCATCAACTGCGCCAGGGGCGGCATTGTTGATGAAGCCGCGTTGATGTCGGCCCTCGACAGCGATGCGATCGCGGGTGCGGGCATCGATGTCTACGAGACCGAGCCACCGCCGGCTGACCATCCCTTCCTTAAGAGCGACAAGATCTTTTTATCCCCGCACAGTGCCGGTGTCTCAGTCGAAGCCGCACGACGGATGTCGCTGGAAACTGCTAACAATCTTGTTGGGGCGCTTACTGGAAAAATCAATCCAGCAACGCTTGCGAATCCGGAGGTCGTTAACTAGCGGATTCTTTAGAGTACTACTGCTGGTATCGCAGCAACCGGCCATTGACGCTGCCGGTGTGTTTGTCGTCCTCGATCATCACTCGACCATTGCAGATAGTGAAGTCATAACCCCTCGCGCGTTGCGTCCAGCGACCTGCATTGCAGGGGTAGTCATAGACATACTCCGGCATTTCGGAGGCCAGGTTGTCAAGATCAATCACATTGACGTCCGCGAACTGCCCAGGAACGAGGCGTCCGCGGTCTTTCAGACCAAAAAAGTCGGTGGCCCCTGCAGTCAGCCGATGCACACCGTTCTCGAGCGTCAGTAAACCGGTGTCCCGCACCCAATGCGACATCAGGTAGGTGGTGAGATTGGCATCCGTCATCACCTTCACGTGCGCACCGGAATCACCGAGGCCCGGAATCGTGTGTTCATAAGAGAGGATATCCTTAATGTTTTCGTACACACCATTGTTGGAGCCACTGACAAAAATTTGGTGTCCCGCAGTTTGCTTCATCAGACGCACTAAGGTCTGCATCGGACGCTCATTGTTAGCCTTGGCGATGTTGGCAATCAGGTCCTCGTCACGTCGCCGATAGTCGAGGTTCCGCTCATCGAAGGTCCAGAAACGATCCGCGAAGTTTGCCTCAGCCTCCTCGCTCATATTGGTAAGTGCAGCGCAAAAGTCATCATTCTCGAGCAGGGCCATTCGCTCACTGGGCGGACTCTGGTTGAACTGCGCCCACGCTGCTGAGCGCACGCCGAGAAAGTTCATGGCACCAAACAGGTTGGTGCCCACGCGTGAATTCTGCATGGGGCGGATGTTGGCTCCCCGTGCTCGATGTTCATCGGCCCATCCCAGGATCATCCGATGATAGTGCGGACCGTGGTCGAGCCCGGTAAACAGACTGAAGACAACGGGAATATCAAAATCAATACTGATATCGGAGAGCCAGGTCAGCTCTTCCTGGGTTCCTGTGTGGTTGGCATCATCACCCTCGCCAAGTCTCGCTGCGCACTGGAAAATGCCACCGTGCCTTCCTAACACTTCACCAAAGGCGCGCAGCTCGTCTTCCACTGCATAGGTCCCGGGGATGGGTCGACCCTGAGGGTCCATATGGGTATACGTTCGCGACGTCGAGACACCGAGCGCACCGCCTTCAAGCGCATCTACCAATAGCGCTTGAAGCTCTTTTTTCTCCTTGTCATTAGGATGCCGCTTGGGATCGATCGCCTCGTCTCCCATGACATAAACCCGGGCTGCTGCATGACCCATGAATGCGGCAATGTTGATGCCTTTGGGTGTATTGTCGATCGCGGTCAGATACTCACTGAAGAATTCCCAGTTGAACGGCAGTGCTGCGTTGACGGACTCCACTGAAATCTGCTCAACCGATTCGAGCACACCAGACAGGTGGTCTTTTCTGTTAGGACGCACCGGCGCATAGGTCACGCTGCAATTGCCGATGAGCGCTGTGGTCGATCCGTGCCAACAAACGGGACTCGCGTATGGGTCCCAGAAAAGTTGTGCATCCAGATGCGTATGAGTGTCGACAAAGCCTGGCGTAACGATTCTATCTGTGGCATCAATCTCACGCACGGCGGATTCTGTGATCCTACCGACCTCAATAATGCGGTCGCCCCGGATTCCGATGTCACCCATAAACGCTGATGAACCAGTACCATCTACGATGGTTCCATTCCTGATGATAATGTCCAGCATTAGTCCTCCAAATCTGTTCGTTTAACGCACATTTTCAGTCAGATTCCAGTTCTTCGGTGCTGCACATCGGGTAGTTCTTATCCGCGCCTTCAGAGTACGCGATCTTCATCGCTAGACGAGGCGACCCAGTCGCGTTAGGCGCAGCCATATGCGGCTCGAAACTGTCAAAGGCGACCGCTTCACCCGCCTCCATACCAACCAGTTCCATATTGATACCCATATCCTTGGCAACCTGATCGGGAATCGTGATGGGGAAGCCGTCATCCAGGTTTTGATAAAATGATTCGTGGACCATCATCGTACCGGCATTAAAGCGCGATATCTCGGCCACGGGCACCTCATTTTCCTGCGCCAGCATGAGCCCACCTTTTTCGGACGTCATCGCCTCAAGCGCGATCCATACCGAGAAGATTGTCGGCACCGGATCACAGCTCTCCCAGTAGGGTCGATCCTGGTGCAAATTGGTGGCACTTCCTCCCGGCCCTTTGATCAATAGAATGGCATGATCCACAACCGGCGATTGATACGATACAAAATCTTGGATCTCAGGCCACACCGAACCATGAATCGCAGTCAACAAATCCCGGTTGTCCTGCCCCGACTCGCCGATAAAGAAATCTTTTCCAGACTTCATAAATACCTGTTGATCCGGAGCATTGATGACGGCAGCGGCTCGTTTAACGAGGGTGCTGATGACTTCATCTGACAATCGGGACCGTAATCTGCTCCACATATCTACTCCACATGTCTGCGCCAAAAAAAGGGGCGCTTCAAGCTAGACGCGCAGTATAGCGCGACACATGCGTTCGTTTGATCATCACTACCCACACACGTAAGCTCCCGGCACACGGATTTTGAGAACCATCATGTCAGAAGCCAAAAAGACGGAAGAGATCAATATCGACGAGGAAAGTGTCATCGTCGACAAAGATATCGAGGATCGCCGACGCTACATCTCTGAACGCGGCCCCTTCGCCATCAACGCCAATCCACAGTTGCGCCCCACGCCTGAACCAGGTCGGGTCGACGGACAACGTGCCACCAAAGACTTCGACGTCGCAGCACTCGCAGAAAAACACGGTGAAGAACCTGTTCGGGAGAAGATCGGTGAAATGATTGAATCGATTGCCCCCGGTGTCTCAGAGAACGTGTTGTTTTGGCAGGGTGGCGACAACGGCATGAGCCTGGTTCACGTCTGGTTTGGCCCGAACATGCCTCTGTTCCGTCACAGCCACCCCAAGAATGGTGACTGCCTCTACTACGTCGCAGCTGGTGAAGCCATCATGGGCCGGCGCACGCTTGGGCCGGGTTCCACGTTCTTTATCCCGAACGGTATGCCGTACAAGTACACCGCTGGACCGGACGGCGTCGAGGTATTGGAATTCCGCGCCGGGGGCGGCGACGAAACTGAACCGAGTATGCGAATCGATGAGCTGTCACTGGATTCTGTGCAAGGCATTATCGACAGGGCGAAAGAGAACCAACACCTATGGAAACGGCCACCCGGGTTCAGCGACACAGGGCACATCAAGCCGCATGAGTCGTGACCGGCGAAGCACTTCGTTCTGAGGTTCGTGGACTTCAAGGGTCAGACCCCATCAGGGCAGCACGCGCGAGCGTGCAGGATCACATAATCAAAAGTACCGAATACCGGCTGCAACAGGTAGGGCCACCAGTCGCCGATCACTCCATCGTCAGATGAACATCACGCGCCGAAGCCTCCGACAGTGCCACCGATACACTGGACTTACTAGTGTCGGAGCTTCAAGAGATAAAGAGCGCTCGCTGGACGGAAAAGATTCACACAAACACCGCTATCAATGGCAATGCTTCAGATCCCGCTCCAGTAGCCACCAATTCACGGGCCAGGCTGCCAGAAAACCTGCGATTACAGCTGCTCCAACACCAATCCAGAACACGGACGTGAACACTGAGTCAGCAGTCATCCCCCCCGCATAATAGTCAGCGGCATTCATAGCGATCTCCATCACGCCGATCGAAATCGCCTCGCCAATCCAGATCAATTTGAACGCTTCCACCAAAGTCTTGCGCTGATTACGCATCACAGGGAGGAGTCCCAATGTGAAACCTGAGATATAGGCAAGCGCCGTCGCAAGCGACATAGTGGCAATCACGCTGAGTCCCAACGTTACTCCGATCATCAGCCCTGCCACCTCACCAATCACACAACCAGATAGGCAATGGAACGTAGCCTGCGCTGATGTGACAAACGGGTTGCCATGATGGTGGTGGTGACAGCTACGTTCGTCGTGGCTTTCATCACCCGTGTGATCTTCACCGTGATCATGGTCGGGTTCTTTTTTTATTGTCTGTTCTGTTGCGCTCATCGGTTTTTCTCTTTCACCCTTTCATTCTTCGAATCATATCTTAGCGGACTACTCTCGGCACCGGTAACACCTGCGACAGATAGGGGTTGCCGAACCCAGCCATCCGTTTGAACAGTTTCGGATCGTTACAATCTTCTGCCAGCTCCCGCGGAAAGTGATTGGGCATGTCATCCTGAGGTGCTATCGACATATGGCGATAGTAGTTCGCAATAGTGACCCGCAGCCCCGGACTCTTCCGCGGATAGGCCCCATGCCAGAGCTGTCCGTGAAACGCGATCAGAGACCCTTTGGACAGTCGACGGGAATCGCCTCTGAAACAGCTGCTGGCAATACAGGATGAGAATGTCGTAAGTGCGATCCGGGGACACAGGCAAACGCCTCGTTGTCCGGGGTGTACTCGGTCAGACACCAATTGCAGTTGGCAGTCAGCGAATGGCTCCGCAAGGGCATCGGCACGCCCCCCTGATCACAATGCAGCCCCAGCAGTTCACCATAACCATCGCCCTGCCACTTGATAAAACAGTTATGGGAGGAGAAGCGGGCTTCGTTCCATCCGATCAGGTGACGCATCAGCACATTGGAGACCGGATTGACGGCTAGGTTCCTAAACGCACGATCGAAGGTGCAGAGCTGCATGAGTTGGAACTGACTTTGTTTGGCTCCATAAATTAGCTCCAACGTGCCAGGGTAATTGCCGAAATCAAGCTCGGCAGCTGCGCCAACTTCTATAGTAAATTCACAGCCAACGAGCGCTTCAGATTTCTTGAGCAACAGATCTGTCAACTCGTCGACTTCCACCTCAGTGACACCGGTCACCTCAGGTGGCACCACCGTGTATCCGTTCAACTCCAACTCCAACACGTATGGCTCTAACCCCAAACGATCGATCTCTTCCTTTTTACGTCGCCGCGCGCGTAGCGCCCGGCTTTCCTGTACCTATGATTCCGACAATGGACTCACCCCGCCAGCGTGACGACGTCACGATAACACCGATGTATTCACGATACCCTCTATCGGATCACCGGGGAGAGACCATTGCACTGACGTGCCTGTTGCTGCTCACCCCCAATCGATGAAGAAGCACAGTACTAAGAGCGATGGTCTACCTTCGATGAAGCGACCTTTAGTGCTCCGAAGACGGGGCAACCCCCGTCGTGCTATCAATACACTCTTAAAAAAGAAGAAAAGGATTCGGATAGTTACAAGAGCTGTCGAACCATCCACGATGAGGAGAAAGCCGTCGCCATAAATTTAGGGTAACCTCCCAACTGACATTTCACCATGACACAAGGACTCTGTCTGAATGCGACTCGCTACCTGGAACGTTAATGGTCTGCGCGCCCGTCTCGACTTCATCAAGATCTGGTTGAGGCAACGATCTCCCGACGTAGTTGGGATGCAGGAGCTGAAAGTGGAAGAAGCTGATTTCCCAGCCGAGGAGTTCGAGTCACTCGGCTATCAACACGCGATACATGTACAGAAGGGCTGGAATGGAGTTGGTATTCTGTCCAAGCACCCGATGGAAATGACCCAAGGTGGTTTGCCCGGTGAAGATGAGATGGGGGCACGTCTAATCACCGCAGATGTCGCGGGCATCAGCTTTACAACCGTGTATGTTCCCAACGGCAAAACGCTGGACCATGCGGACTATCCGGCAAAGGTCAAGTGGCTGAGATCACTCTCGGAATATTGCAATGCCAGATCAATGGGAGCCAAACCTTCGGTCCTGTGTGGCGACTTCAATGTGACACCGGATCATATCGACTCTTGGAAAGGTGAAGGCGCCGTCGGAAAAATCTTCCATACGGATGAAGAAAGAGGTGGTATTACCGCCCTGCGGCAACAGGGACTCACGGACCTGTTCCGCGACAAATACCCCAACGATCAGAAGTTTTCCTGGTGGGACTACCGCGGTGGTGCCTTTCATCGCGGTCAAGGGTTACGCATCGACTATCTGCTTGGGAGTGACGGTGTTCGTAACCGAGTTGAAGATGTGTGGATCGATCGGGATTTCAGGAAGAAGCAGGATGGCCTGACGGCTTCGGATCACGCACCTGTGATTGTTGATCTGATGGATTGATGTCAGGCCGCATCGAAGTCAGCATTCACAGCTTTTGCCATCACCTGCTTATCATGGACACGACCGGAAATCATGTTCCAGTCGCACGGAAAGGTCATCATCGCAATCGCCAGCGCCCAGCGGAGACATGGCTTCTTCCCAAATCAACAATGCCGAATTGAGGTCCAGATCAAGCTCAGAGATCGCCATGCAAGATGCGATATTTTCTGGCGATCGACAATCATGTCGGTAGAGGGGATTCCCGCGGTAGTGACGACTAAGCGATGGTTCTGACTGAGCTTACTGGTGAAGGCAATCTTTCGGAAAGCATCAATTAGTTCTGCGAGTGATTTCGCCAAACCGGAGTCCGTCCGGTCGGCGTTTGATATTGAAGGACCTGACCCAGTGGCAATCGTACAATGTGTCATTACTTCAGGTGTACCGTTGCAGGCGCGCCCATCTCAACAATATCGGCGACTGCGACTGGCAATCCGTTACCCAAATTCGATGTCCAGTGGGCTTCTTTGCCAATAGAGTTACCACCATCGGGTTGACGGGGTAAGCGCACCACTTACTTGTCGCCCAGCCGAAAGTTCCTGTTGTCGATCCGATCGCGGACAACGCTAAAAGCAAAAGCGCGTTGTATTCGGGAAACCTCATGTACAGCAACTGGCGAACCGGCGTCATGCTGATAGAAAAATCGTCCTGGTACGGGACGTCTTTCATCAATGAAAGCTACGCTTGCACCTTCGCGACACGCCCCCAGATGACCTCATTTCCTTCCTCGGGTTGACGTGGCACATTCTGCGACAAGACCAATGAGCAAAGCGCAAATGCAGTCCCAACGAGGAATACGGCGGATGGGGATGTGATCCATACCACGCCCAAAACCGCTGGTATGACCACGGCCGCAATGTGGTTAATGGTAAACGAGACACCGGCCGTGGATGCAAGGTCCGAGGGATCCGCGATCTTCTGCAGGTAGGTTTTAATCGCAATCGCGAACGCGAAGAACATGTGGTCCAGGATGTAGAGCCCAGCGGCCATATAAGCATTATCGACAAATGCATACATCGTAAACACGCAGACGAGACCGACGTACTCGATGGTCAGTGCGTTGCGCTCACCAATCTTCCCGATCAATCCACCAATACGTTCCGCAAAGAACCAATTAAATAGATGGTTGATTAGAAACAGTGCCGCAATATTAGCTGCGCTGTAGCCGAATTTCTCGACCATCAGGAAACCGGCAAAGACCATAAATATCTGGCGTCGCGCACCGGACAGGAACGTCAGACCGTAGTACAACCAGTAACGTTGTCTCAAAACCAGAGTCTTTCGTTGAGGAATCTGTGACTCAAAATACGGAAACCCCGCCATGGCCAATGCCAACAGAATCGAGGTTCCACCGGCAAGCAGATAGATCCACACATAGTCGAACGCGAAGATCTGCAGAAGCAACCAGACACAGGAGAACGCGATCAATGAAGTCATTGATCCAATCGCGATTAGCCGGCCCAGCATCTGCGGTGCTTCCTCCTTCGACAACCACTGCAGTGATAACGATTGGCGTATGGTTTCAAAATAATGGAAGCCAATCGACATCAGCACGGCTGTAAAGTAAAGGCCATATTCGGTCGGCAAGAATCCGGTCAGTGCCGTACCCAGTCCAAAAATTGCCACCGAAATAACCGCAAAACGTTGCTCGCGTATGACCAGTAATACAAATACCACCGTGAATGCGAGGAAACCAGGGACCTCCCGGAGACTCTGTAGAATACCGATCTCAACACCCGTAAACGCCACACGTTCAATCGCAAAGTTATTGAGCAGCGATGTCCACGCCGCAAAGCCAATCGGCATGGCAATGCTAGCAATAACCAGGAAGTTAAACGGCGTAAGCCACCGCTGAGGAATCACGTTCTTGCTCCACAAGACAGGATCTACACCTTACACGAATCGACGATGCGCCGCTTTCCAGCATCATTTGCAAAGTGCCATCCATCGCCACTTCAGCTAGATTCTCCCCTGTGATCCTTAAGGAGACATCCAAGAAAAAACTCAAGAATGAGCGGAAACCACTGAAACGCGCGATCGCCGCAGGCATGGCCTAACGCCGCTGCAGCTGACAGCGCTTCTGTTTCAATGCCCACCCAATAGGGGTCAATCGACGGCCAGCCTGAGGCGCTCATCAACGCTTAATTCATTTGTGGTGTAATCACACCCAGTTCAATCGATGTCTCGACAACAGAGAGGATCGTATCCTCAACGGGTCGAATCGTCACTCCTAAGACGGACTTGGCCTTCTTGCAGTCGTTCAGCACATTAGACGTAATAGTAATGGGCTCACCCTTAGACGTGATTGTCGCTGGTTCACCGATCTTGAAACGCGGATATTCACCGGCGATAACTTGTGAAACCTCAGTGCCAAATCGCATGGCACTGCGTCCGCCGCTGCCATGCATCACATAACGGGGACCACCATGGCTATTCTTGTGATCTGCGTCCGACTCCATTGCAAGTCGATGCGCTTTCACCAGATCACGCACGTCAATGATGTTGTAGTACATGTCGTATTTTGAGGGCCAATTTGGCTCTTCACCTGCCGCCAGGCGGCCAATCTGTTCAATCCACTGACCGACCTGTGCCTTGAATAATACCGGTCCACAGATCATCGCGGGATTCATCGTAATGGCATCCCACTTCCCGCTGGCATTCGCCTGATCGTTGATGAAATGCTCGGTATCGACCTTGCTACGTGCGTAGGAGTTACGAGGATGCTTCCACAACTGCTCTTCGACCTCGTCGGACGCCCAGTCCGTTTCGGTCCATTCATAACCAGCTGGCAAAGAACCACCTTTTGCGCCCGAAACAGCTGCCATGGAGCTTGTATACACCATACGCTGAACACTGCCACTCTTGTTGATAGCATCGATGACATTCTGCGTACCGACCATGCCGCCGTCATAGACATCCTGGGAGACATCGCCGCTACCTAAAGGCTGAGATTGACCGTCGGCTGAGTTACCCAAAACTGCAGCGACGTGGAACACGCCAGTACAACCAGCAAAGGCCGTGTCATACGAGCCCTCGGTAAAGAGATCACAGCCGTCGATGATCTCAACGTTGGGCAGCGTTTTCAGATACGCCACCGCGTCCTTACCACGCCAGGAATTGGCGTCGCGGATACACGCGCGTACCTGATAACCATGGTGGACCAGCTCACGGACCATGTGACCACCCGTGAAACCAGAGGTGCCGGTAACGGCAACCGGGCCATCCTGGGGAGAAATCGCTGACATAACATTGTCCTGTTTACATTTCAAAGAGAGCGCACACTAAAAACGTATCGTGGGCTTGTGTCAAACAACTGTAGAGCAAATTGGGATCACCAAATTGGGGCCAGAGTGAAAACTATCGCCAATTAGTTTCACCGATTACTCAATCACTTGGCGCAGAAGTTTTGCTCCGACACAATCTCCCAATCTCTTCAGCGATAAAAATCCGCCTAATCGTGCAGCCACGTTTGTCGGTTTTAGTGCCACTTCCGAGCAAGCAAACCTACATCAAGGTCACCGTCTGGCGACGCGAATAATTATTTTGGCCGCTTCTCTTTGATCCAGCTGAAGTTTCAACGTTTTACTCCGCGTGCAAAACTCAATAGTCTCCGCCCATGACTCAATACCGCACTGTCCCACAGCAATTGACCATCGTCTGGCTGACAGCCATGTTCAGTCTTGGCGTTTTCGCAGAAGAGGAAGCCTGCCGAGGCGCTCAATACGTCCATGGTATTTCGCACCTTTTGCCAGTGAAGTATTCAGCAGACTTCAAGCACTTTGATTTTACCAATCCAGACGCACCTAAAGCCGGGATAATGCGGGTCCCGCAGATGGGCACCTATGACAATTACAACTCAGTGATTGAAAAGGGTCGCTTGGCGGCGGGCTTTGACATCACCGGAGGTCTTGTCTACGACCGGCTCTACGAACCATCCATCGATGAACCGGTCGCACGCTATGGTCGGCTCGCCGAGAGCATCGATGTCGGTCCTGACATAGCCTGGATCGCATTCAAGCTGCGCAAGGAGGCCTTCTGGCACGACGGCAAACCCGTGACCCCCGAGGACGTTGTTTTTACCTACGAAACATTCAAGGAACATGGCTCCGTTGCGTTGAAGACCGCTCTTGAGGACATCTCTCATGTCTTCGCTTTTGGGGACTCGGAAATCTGTTTTGTGCGCAACCCTGAAGTCGAGATCAATCCGACCCTACCGTATACCGTCGGGATCTATTCAATTCTGCCCAAACACTATTGGGAAACGAGGGATATCACAGTCACGACGACCGAACCCCCGCTTGGCTCAGGACCATATAAACTGAAAAGAGGCGAGATCGGTCGTGTAATCGAGTTCGAACGTTTCGATGACTATTGGGGCCGGGATATCCCGGTGAACAAAGGTCGGTACAACTTCGACATCATCAAGTTCGACTACTTCAAAGATGAAAACGTCATGGGTGAAGCACACAAGAGCAACGTGTTCGACGTCCGCGAAGAAAGCGTCTCTAAGAACTGGGCGACCTATTACGATTTTCCCGCAGTCTCTGCTGGGTTGTTCAAACGCGACCTGCGACCATTGAATCGTGTCGAGGGTTTATGGTGGCCACTTTTCTGGAATGTCGAGAGAGCACCGCTGGACGATATCCGGGTTCGCGAAGCATTGTGGCTCCTATTTGATTTTAAATGGACCAACAAGGTCTTGTTCTACGACTTTTACAACACCGGCATCAGTTTTTTCCAGAACTCACCGATGGCTCATCAAGGGTTGCCCAGCGAAAAGGAACTCGAACTCTTGGAACCGTGGCGGGATCAGGTACCCGAACGCGTCTTCACCGAACCGTTTAAACATCCCTACAGCAGCGGTGTCGGTGTACAACGCGAGAACCTGACTCGTGCGGTCGCGCTATTCAAGGAAGTCGGATTCGAAGTCCAGGACGGCGTCATGCGCAATATCGAAACCGGCGAAGCTCTGACGCTCGACATCATCGGCGTTTCCTATTACGCCGTGCGGCAGATGCTGTCGCTGCGTCAGAATCTTCGCAAGCTCGGCATAGAGAACAAGGCTACCGCGCCCGAGGTGTCCAACTGGTTGTTTCGTTCTCGAAAGGGACAGTTTGATGGCAACACCGTGAGGCTGGGTCCCAGCAACACCCCTGGCATACAACTACGTAACTGGTTTGGCAGTGAAGCTGCTGGACAAGACTACGGCCAGAACTGGATGCGGGTCAGAAGTCCGGTAGTAGACAGCTTGATTGATGCAGTCAACCAGGCGACGACCGCAGAAGACCTGTATGCAGCAACCCGAGCGCTTGATCGCGTCCTCATGTGGAATTTTTATTTTGTGCCTCTTGGTTCGCAACCCGGATTTAGGCTGGTCCACTGGGACAAATTTGGAGAAGTAAAAACAGACACCGTTAGTCGGGTCCCCTTTATCGACGCCTGGTGGTGGGATGAAGAAAAAGCCAGGCGCGTTGAAGACGGGATTGCACAACTAAGAGCGGCCGAATGACTGACGTTCCCCTTCCACGATCTGACCAGTTCGCCGGCTCCCTATTTGGTTGCGCGGTTGCGGACTCACTAGGCGCCCCGATAGAAGGTCAGTCACGCGAGCACATTGCCAACATCAAGGACGTAACGTCCGCTTTTCGGTCATTCCGTGGATACGAGGCAGGACAAGTCACCGATGACACTCAACTGACCATCGCTGCCATCAAAGGCATCATTCGCGATACTGGCATATCGGGCGAAACGATCGCAGAAGAAATTAGTCAACTTTGGATCAAAAAAGAAATCGTCGGTGCTGGTCCAGTCGCTCATCGGGCCATTAACAA
>Ga0208624_1000027_pt1:5000-91840 | contig 91840 bp, 97 predicted proteins | sample Knorr_S23_td_DCM_FD_185607 | JGI IMG/M metagenome (GOLD analysis project Ga0208624, IMG submission 185607) | Marine microbial communities from Southern Atlantic Ocean transect - Knorr_S23_td_DCM_ad_71m_LV_A (SPAdes) (version 2) | ecosystem: Environmental > Aquatic > Marine > Oceanic... | reverse complement strand
ATAAATCTTTAGCCTTTGCTTAAAAGGAAAAAGAGAAATTTCCACATACGAAATTAATTTTAGCAAAACTCGCTCACATTCAAAAAATAGGCTATATGAATAACAAGTTTATATACTTTTGTTATTTTAGTAACTGTAAAATAACTTATTATTACCTATTTTAGAATTTAGAAAGAATATGAATATCATTATATAAATAATAATTGGAATCACTCTCAATTATATCCCAAATCCAACAGGAAGAAACGTGTACGGATTAAAAATCATACACATCATTATGAGCGTTTTGTCAGGAATATAATGTTGCTAAATGTAGGTTTGTATATGGTATTTGAAGTAGTAAGAAGACTCCCAGTGATAAGTCAATCTTATGGTTTGACGCGGGCTGCCATGAGATCGTGCGAAACAGGTGACCCAGTAGAGGCATTGAAATGTTCAGCTGTAAGGCTTGCCAAATATTGTGCGACATCGTGATGCCACTGAGATGCGGCATTTTCGCAGCTCAACTATGCCTTACGGCTAGCACTGGCTGGAATCCTTGGGCAACTTCGATAACCTTAGCCAAGGCTTGTCAAATAATCGACTGGTGGGTGGAAATTATATAAAAGAAAAAGCCTCTTCTGTTAGAAGAGGCTTTTTTGTTTATTGACTTGTATTAAAATTAACCGATGAAAGCAGGAGCTTCTACAGCAGCTAAATCTAATGGGAAGTTGTGAGCGTTACGCTCGTGCATTACTTCCATACCTAAGTCAGCACGGTTTAAGATGTCAGCCCAAGTGTTAATAACACGACCTTGGCTGTCAACTACAGATTGGTTGAAGTTGAAACCGTTTAAGTTGAACGCCATAGTACTTACACCTAAAGCAGTTAACCAGATACCAGCAACTGGCCATAAAGCTAAGAAGAAGTGTAAAGCACGAGAGTTGTTGAAACTAGCGTATTGGAAGATTAAACGACCAAAGTAACCGTGTGCAGCTACGATGTTGTAAGTCTCTTCCTCTTGACCAAACTTGTAACCGTTGTTAGTAGACTCAGTCTCGCTTGTCTCACGGATTAAAGAAGAAGTTACTAAAGAACCGTGCATAGCAGAGAATAAAGAACCACCGAATACACCAGCAACACCAGCCATGTGGAATGGGTGCATTAAAATGTTGTGCTCAGCTTGGAATACTAACATGAAGTTGAAAGTACCAGAAATACCTAAAGGCATACCGTCAGAGAAAGAACCTTGACCGATTGGGTAGATAATGAATACAGCAGCTGCTGCAGCTACTGGAGCTGAGAAAGCTACGAAGATCCAAGGACGCATACCTAAACGGTATGATAATTCCCACTCACGACCCATCCAAGTACATACACCAATGAAGAAGTGTAATACTACTAATTGGTAAGGACCACCATTGTATAACCACTCGTCTACAGATGCAGCTTCCCAGATTGGGTAGAAGTGTACACCAATAGCGTTTGAACTTGGAACTACAGCACCAGAGATGATGTTGTTACCGTACATTAAAGAACCAGCAACTGGCTCACGGATACCATCGATATCTACTGGAGGTGCAGCGATGAATGCGATGATGAAACAAGATGTAGCAGTTAATAAAGTAGGGATCATTAAACAACCGAACCAACCGATGTATAAACGGTTCTCAGTGCTAGTAACCCATGCGCAGAAGCGCTCCCATAAACTTGCGCTAGCGCGCTTTTCTAAAGTTGCAGTCATAATATTTTATGTTTAAAATTTTATTTTTAATTCCCAGGATTAACCTGTTACAATTTATTATAAGACATTTTTAATTTTTTGCCCACAATTTTATTAAATAATTATTTTTTAAAAATTGCCTATGGTTGCCAACACTAATGAAAAATTATATACTAGGTTGGTAAGTACGTAGCTCAGTGGATTAGAGCATTAGACTCCGAATCTAAATGCCAGGGGTTCAAATCCCCTCGTACTTAAGGGTTTAGAAAATAGGGGCTGAAATCGATTCGACGATTAGGTTTTAAGAGACAATACAAGTCGAGAATGGGAATTTCTCGTTAAAATTTCTCAAAAAAAATAATAAATGCAAATAACATTTTAAAATTCTTTACCAAGTCTCCGGTAGTAGCATTCGCTTAGAACCTTTGGTTTCACATTAGTCTAATCTTAATCTAATATGAAAATATTTAAGATGCAGCTAAAAAATAAATTTAGCTAAGAACCCTACGCAATCAAATGTATGTATAACAGAACTTGGAATACTATTGACTAATATAATCTAATTGGACGTGGGTTCAAATCCCACCAGTTCCAAAAACTATAAGCATCTGTGGCCGAGTGGTCGAAGGCACCGGACTCATAATCCGTTTTCGTAAGAACATCACTGGTTCAAACCCAGTCAGATGCAATATTTTAATGTATATTTTTCTGTTAAAAAGTCATTAGTGTACTTGTATGAAGATAATAAATCTCCTTAAACATATTAATGTTTGAAAGATTTACCGAGAAAGCTATTAAAGTAGTTATGCTTTCTCAGGAGGAATCACGAAGATTAGGTCATAATTTCGTGGGTACCGAACAAATATTATTAGGGTTAGTTGGAGAAAACGGGGGAGTTGCATATAAAGTTCTTCGCACTTTTGGAGTTACCCTTCGAGAAGCGCGCACAGAAGTTGAACGTATTATCGGCCGTGGGTCTGGATTTGTTGCTGTTGAAATTCCTTTTACTCCTAGAGCAAAACGAGTTTTAGAAATTGCAATTGAAGAGGCTCGTGACCTTGGGCATGGGTATATTGGTACTGAGCATATTCTTCTTGCACTTTTAGAAGAAGAAGTAGGTGTTGGTGTTCGTGTACTTCAACAATTAGGTTTAGTTATTTCTCAAATACGTACGGAACTTTTAATACAAATTGGGGAAAATATCGAAGCCGTTGCTCCAGGTGATAAATCTGATCAATTTGACATGGGGGGACTAGCAATTGAAGAATTCACAACAAATTTAACAGAAACAGCCTATAACGGAAATTTAGATCCTGTGGTTGGACGTGATGATGAAATTAGTCGTGTTATTCAAATTTTAGCTCGTCGCCGAAAGAATAATCCAGTTCTTATTGGAGAACCAGGGGTCGGTAAAACAGCTGTTGCCGAAGGATTAGCACAAAGAATTGTTGAACGCGATGTGCCAGCATTATTAGACGATAAACAAGTTATTAGTTTAGATGTGGGGCTTTTATTAGCTGGAACAAAATATCGTGGTGAATTTGAAGAACGCTTAAAACGTATCGTTGATGAGATACGAAGTTCTGAGAATATAATTTTAGTTATTGATGAAGTTCATACTTTAATTGGTGCAGGTGCAGCAGAAGGTGCAGTTGACGCAGCAAACATATTAAAACCCGCTCTAGCACGTGGTGAATTACAATGTTTAGGGGCAACAACTGTGGAAGAATACCGCAAACATATTGAACGCGACTCAGCATTAGAGCGTCGTTTCCAACCTGTCCAAGTACCAGAGCCGTCAGTTGATGATACTGTAGATATCCTTAGATGTTTACGGGCACGTTATGAACGCCACCATGGTTTAAAAATCGGTGATGATGCTTTAGAAGCAGCTTCGAGAATGGGAGCACAGTACATTGCGGATCGTTTTTTACCGGATAAGGCTATCGATTTAATTGACGAAGCCTGTGCACGCGTACGTTTACGTGCAACGCGAACTCCTGATTCAGCAACTGGTTTAAAACGCGAATTACGCGATGTAATGAAAGAAAAAGAAACTGCAATTCGTGAACAAGATTTTGAACGAGCAGCAGATATTTTAGATCGTGAAATTGAAATTCGTGCGCAATTAAATATTATTCTTTCAACTGTTAAACGCGTTTCTTCATCTAAAGAAACCCCAACATATGAATCAATCGTTTGTGAGGACGATATCGCACATGTTGTTGCAGCATGGACGGGTATTCCTGTTAATAAACTTTCGAAGACAGAGTCAGAAAAGTTATTAGTAATGGAAGATACACTTCATTCACGTATTATTGGACAAGAGCAAGCTGTTTCTGCGGTATCAAAAGCCATTCGAAGAGCACGGGTAGGTTTACGTAATCCGAATCGACCGATTGCTAGTTTCTTATTCTCTGGACCAACAGGTGTAGGAAAAACAGAATTAACGAAAGCATTAGCTTTATTTTTCTTTGGTGCAGAAGACTCAATGGTGCGTTTAGATATGTCGGAATATATGGAACGCCATACAGTCGCAAAATTAATCGGTTCACCTCCAGGTTATGTAGGTTATAGCGAAGGTGGTCAATTAACAGAGGCAGTAAGACGTAAACCTTATACAGTTGTGTTATTTGATGAAATCGAGAAAGGTCATCCAGACGTATTTAATTTGTTATTACAAATTCTTGAAGATGGTCGATTAACAGATTCAAAAGGTCGAACAATCGATTTTAAGAATACGATGATCATTCTGACATCAAATGTGGGGGCAAAAGCAATTCAAAATGCCGCGGGTTCCGGTAGTGGGCTTGGATTTGATAGCCCAGATACTAATGATGAAGATTCTGAGTACACTAGAATGGCAGAATTGGTGAATGAAGAATTAAAGCGTTTCTTCCGTCCAGAATTTTTAAATCGTTTAGATGAAGTTATTATCTTCCAACAATTAACGAAACGAGATTTAGGGCAGATCGCTGATATTATGTTAGCTCAATTATGTGCTCGAACAAAAGATCAGAATTTCACATTAAATGTGACGCCACGTGCCAAAGATTTATTAATCGATGAGGGCTTTGACCCAATTTACGGTGCTAGACCATTACGCCGAGCAATCATGAAACTACTTGAAGATAAATTAGCTCAAACAGTATTAAGTGAGTCGATTGAACCTGATAGCTTAGTATTAGTGGATGTAAATGATAATAGAGAATTAAGTATTGTTGTTGATCACAGTTCAATACCACTTCTTGAACCAGTTACAACTTAATTTTTCTTAAATAAAAACACACTAATAACAGGAAACTTTTTTTGTTTATTATTCACTATTAGTCTATTTACTATTTTATAAACAGAAATAGTTTTTGCCAATTTCCTTAGGAAATTGGCAAAGTCTTCCCAAAATTTGCAAAGTTCTGAATGCCTTTTTTATGTTATAATATATATAGCGTTACAGCTAGACTAAATTTATCTAGATATAAAGACTATGGACATTATAAGCTTAGGATACGCAGGCTTAATGGTTGTTTTTACGTTTTCCCTTTCTTTAGTTGTTTGGGGTCGAAACGGATTTTAAACTTTGTTAGTTGGCTCCGTTATATCTTAAAAACGGAGAACGCTTTAAGTTTTATTAAGTAAATAAAAAAATTATGGAAGAAATTATTACAACAGCAGTCATTTGCTTTGGAATGACGTTAATCGGTATTTCTCTTGGTTTTGCATTATTAAAAATCCAAGCTGGATAAAGTCGAGCGATTAATTCTAATTATTCGCTTTTAAGCGAGCATTTTTATTTAATTTATATGGATTTTGTCTTGTTTTTAATTAATATTTTTATTATCGTATTAATTCTTATTCGTGTACCTAATGTAAACACGGCAGCTATGGATATAGATCAAAATCCAAAGTTTTTAAATCCGCTTATTGGTGTTTTCATTGGTATAGATTTGACTAATATGGTATATAATCAGATCCAAGCTTAATTACTTTTGTAATAAAAAATCTTAATATTGTATTAAGGCTTGTATAAAAATACTAATTATATGTATAATTTTTAAAAGTTATATGATATTATGGCGGTATAGCTAAGTGGTAAGGCAGAGGATTGCAAATCCTTTATTCCCCAGTTCGAATCTGGGTGCCGCCTAATATTTTATTTTTGGGAGAGTGGTGGAATGGTAGACACGACGGACTTAAAATCCGTTGGCTTTTGCGGCCGTGAGGGTTCAAGTCCCTCCTCTCCTATTTTATCCAATATATTGGATCGTAGACGTCTGCGTATTATGGCGCAATAAGGCTATTTTTCCTGTTTTTGCAATTTCTAAAATTCCAAATTTTTGTAACAATTGTTCCAAAGCCAAAATCTTTTCAGGTTCGCCAGTTACTTCTATTGTTAAACATTTTGATGCTAAATCAACAATTCTGGCATTAAAAACTTTTGCAATGTCCATTATTTCCGTCCGAGTTTCTTCAGTAAAACGAACCTTTAATAACATTAATTCTCTGCCAACATTTGGAAGAGTTGTAATATCTTGGACTTTACGAACATTTATTAATTTATAAAGTTGCTTTGTTAATTGTTCAATAGTTTTATCATCACCTGGAACAACCATAGTAATACGAGATATATTTTTTTGTTCTGCTGGACCAACTGAAAGACTTTCAATATTGAAGCCTCTGCGAGCAAATAACCCAGCGATACGTGTTAAAACACCCGATTCATTTTCAACTAAAACAGATAAAGTATGTTTCATTTTTGAATTGTAATTAAAATAGCTGGTATTAAAAATACCAGCTTGCTTAATAATTTAGAAATTCATTTCTGCAGCTTGTACTTTTTCAAATTGCTTTTTCTTAATTACTAAGAATGTTTGACATAATACTACTGCTAAACAGAATACTAAATAACCAACAATACGATCAGGGTTTTGTAAAACGATTTCCGTTTCAGCTTGACCAAAACCACCAACATTTGGATCAGTTGTTAAAAGTGAATCTTTTGTTACAACTTGACCAGGTTTAGCTGTAACATCTAATCCTTTTGAGATTTTTTGATCTGTAATTGTACCATCTGCACCAGTAATGGAAATTTCATAACCATTTCCATTTGCGCTTGGGTTTACAGAAGATATTACACCTGCAGCACTTGCTAAAACTGCATTGTTGTTTGATTTATCACCGTTAGGATTGATCTGACCGCGACCACGATTAGCCCCAACATAAATTGGGTACTTTAAAAAATTAATTTTACTATTCTTTGCAGGATCAGGTGCTAAAATAGGGAATGAAATTTCTTGATTTTTATCTCCTAAAATAGGACCAACTACAAGAATATTTTCAGCAGTTGAGCTGTATGGTGAAATATAAACACCTTTATTTTTTGCCTTAACTTCAGCCGGCACACGCTTTGGCGGTGCTAATTTGAAACCTTCTGGTAAGATAACAACAGCCCCCACATTTAAAGGCCCTTTATCACCACTAGCGACTAATTGTTTTTTCTTTAAATCATATGGGATTTTCACTACAGCTTCGAAAACCGTATCAGGTAAAACCGCACTAGGTGACTCGATGCCCGTTGGTTTTTGTGCTAAATGACAGTTTGCACAAGCAATACGTCCATTAGCTTCACGTGGATTTGCATACGCTTGTTGCGCATAAATTGGATAAGCATTACTGTTTTGAGGTAAAAAACTCCCAACAACCATTAACACCGCGGTAAACGAACAAATGATATTCTTAAATTGTTTTTTCATTTTTAAAAACTTTTTCAGTTTCTATATTTTTATATAAAGTATTTTTTTAAGAGTTTATTTCTTATAAAGAACTAAAAGCCCAGCACCGATTAAGTATAAGATAACAATTGCTCCAGATAAACAAAGTTGTGTCACGGGATCTGTTGAAGGAGTCAATACAGCGCTAATTATTGTTGCTCCTAATACGACGTATTTCCACGCATTTAACATTTGTTTACCATTTACAATTCCAGCTAATCCTAAAATGACTTGTACAATTGGGACTTGGAAGGAAAAACCGGTGCTATAAAATAAGAAAAGTATAAAATCGAAGTATTGATCAAATGACCATAAGGGTTCAATTACAGTACTACTATAACCAATAAAAAAATTTAATGCCGCTGGTATTAATACGTAATACGCAAATAAAAGCCCAGCACAAAATAATACTAATGATGTTACTAAAATCGGTAAAATTATATTTTTTTCCGATTTAGTTAAGCCAGGTAAAATATAAAAAATTAGTTGGCTAAGTAAAAAGGGGATACTAAAAAGCAGTCCACCATAAAAAGAGATTTTAACAGTTGATAAAAAGTATTCCCCGGGAGAAAGTTGAATAAATTTAATGCCTTCAATTGGTGCTTCTAATAGTTCAACAATAGGTGTAATCTTTAAAAACATTACACCTATTGCTAAAAAAGCAAAGCATAGTACTTGTAGGGACCGTTGACGCATTTCTTCAATATGTTCCGAAATGGGTAACTCTAAAGCTTCAATATCCAGGTTTAGCTCATCTGTTTGTCTAAACTGAAAATCTTTATCCTTAATTCTTAAATCCACTATGTATACTTTTTTATCAATTTTAATTAAATTATTTCAGACTAAAATTAACCTTTTAACATTTTAGTAGCTTCAAAACGTGCTTTCGCAATTTGAACCTTTAAAATTTCTGGTTTTAATTTTCGGTCTTCAGAAATAGTTTTCTTTACGTCTTCTAAATTCGTTGTCGCATCTATAAGAGCTTTTTCAACTTCTGCAAGATCGCTAGAACTAGAAACTTCTTCAGCACCATTTACCAGAACAGTAACTTGATCATCTTCGACTTCCGCGAATCCTCCGTAAAGAACCGCTGGAGTCCAAGTGCCATTGTTTTTGTAGCGTAAAACCCCAGCTTCAAGAATAGTAACTAAGGGAGCATGCCCTTTCAAAATTCCTACTCCACCGGTGATTGACGGTAAAACAACTTGTTCTGTTTCACTTGTTAAAAAAACTTTTTCAGGAGTGATTATACGAACATTTAAACTCATCTTAACTCCTTAATTTTTATTATTGTAAACTTTCAGCTTTTGCGATAGCTTCGTCAATATCACCTACTAAGTAGAAAGATTGCTCTGGAAGATCATCTAATTCACCACTTAAAATCATATTGAAACCTTTAATAGCATCTGCTAAAGATACATATTTTCCAGGTGAACCTGTGAAGATTTCAGCTACAAAGAAAGGTTGAGATAAGAAACGCTCAATTTTACGAGCACGGGCAACCGCTAATTTATCATCTTCTGATAACTCATCGATACCTAAAATTGCAATAATATCTTGTAATTCTTTGTACTTTTGTAAAATTTTCTTAACATTTTGTGCTGTGTCATAATGCGTGTCACCAACAATTTCTGGTTGAAGCATTGTTGAAGTAGAATCTAAAGGATCTACCGCTGGGTAAATACCTTTTGCTGCTAAGTTACGAGATAATACTGTTGTTGCATCTAAATGCGCGAAAGTAGTTGCTGGCGCTGGATCTGTTAAATCATCCGCAGGAACGTAAACAGCTTGGATTGAAGTAATCGAACCTTGTGTTGTTGATGTAATACGTTCTTGTAAAGCACCCATTTCAGTTGCTAAAGTTGGTTGGTAACCCACGGCAGATGGCATACGGCCTAAAAGAGCAGATACCTCAGATCCGGCTTGTACAAATCGGAAAATGTTATCAATGAATAATAACACGTCTTGCTTATTAATATCACGGAAGTATTCCGCCATAGTTAATGCTGTCAAACCGATACGCATACGTGCACCTGGAGGCTCGTTCATTTGACCATAACATAAAGCTACTTTAGACTCAGGAAGGTTATTTTCATTAATAACACCTGATTCCTTCATTTCCATGTATAAGTCGTTACCTTCACGAGTACGTTCACCTACACCACCAAATACAGAAACTCCACCGTGAGCCTTGGCAATATTATTAATTAATTCCATAATTAATACTGTTTTACCTACACCGGCACCACCGAATAAACCGATTTTACCACCACGACGGTATGGTGCTAATAAATCTACAACCTTAATACCAGTTTCAAATACTGAAGGCTTTGTTTCTAAGTCAGTAAAAGCAGGAGCACTACGGTGAATTGGTAATGTCTCTGAATCATCAACAGGCCCCATTTCATCTACAGGTTGACCTAAAACGTTGAAGATACGGCCTAAAGTTGGCGCACCTACAGGAACACTAATTGGTGCACCTGTATCAACAGCTTCGATTCCACGTTTCATACCATCAGTAGAACTCATCGAAACGGCACGAACTTTATTATCACCTAATAATTGTTGTACCTCACACACTACTACGGTACCTGACTCTAATGTAATATCAATTGCGTTGTAAACTTTTGGTAAGTTTCCAGTTGCAAATTCAATATCTAATACAGGTCCAATAATTTGGGTTACGCTACCCACATTTGTACTAACTTCCAGCATATGTCTTTTACAAAATATTATTTTTTAATCAATAGGGTTTCAAAAAGTTTTTAAAAAAATTAATTTCCGTAACTTTTTCATTATCTTGCATTAATCATTATACGATAAAGATGAAAAAAATGTTTATCATAAAATCTCCTATTCTTATTCGTGTATAAGTCGTTATAGCCAATTTTTTTGCGAACCAAAAAAATCTTAAATACAGAGATTTTTAGAATTATAAAAAGATTAAATAAATTTAAATATATGTGAATATTAGTATCTCGTAAGTTAAACTTATTTAGCCCCGTTAAAATTAGTTCTTTGACAGGGTTAAATAAGATCTGAAGATATTCTGCCCGTTGTTTTTAACCAATTCTGTGCTTCAATATAATTGGTTGGGGCTAATCGAATAGCTTGACGCCAATACTCACCAGCTTTATCAAATAAGGCTTTAGAAGTTTCCGTATTTTGTTTCTCTATTGCTTGAGAACCTTGATAATGATAAATTACTGCAATATTATTTAAAGCTTGGGGTAAATTCGAGTTTAATTCCAACGCTTGTTGATAATATTCTAATGCTTGAACATATTCACCATTATTAGAATAAATTAACCCAATATTATATAATATGTAACTACGGTCATAAGGATCTTCTTCGATTTGTAAAGCTTCATAATAATTTTCTAAAGCTTCTGCATAATCTCCTTCTGCTTGCGCGGACATTCCATCACGGTAGTAGAAGAACGCTTGTTTTTCTTGTTTACTCGCTGGGAAAACTTTTAACAATATATCCGCTAAAAGTGTAAACGTTTTATCAATGAAATTGTCATTACGTTGTGAGCGACCCATTTAGAATTAGGTAATTTTTAATTAATATTCTGCTTGAACCGTAAAAGGTAAAAGACCAAGTAATCGTGCGCGTTTAACTGCTTTTGTTAATCGACGTTGATTTCGAATTGACAATTCGGTAACACGACGCGGCAAAATACGCTTTTGATCATCTAGATATACGTTTAATGTTTCTATATCTACGAAATCAAAATTTTTAACTTCTTTTTCTAATTGCTCAGACATATTTTAATTTATTTAATTTCCTTATGATTTGTATGACGGTTACAATGTGGACAGAATTTTTTAATTTCTAATCTATCAGGTGTATTTCGACGATTTTTCATTGTCGTATAACGTGAAACACCATTTGAACGTTTATCAGTATTTGTACGGCATGAGGTACATTCTAAAGTAATTATCACGCGTACGCCTTTTGTTTTTGCCATTTTTTTGGTATTTTTAAATTGAATTGCAATTATAAGTATTTTATACAATCAATATAGTATTAAAAATAATTTATAAAAACAAGAGTTCGTTAATATCATTACTAATCTTGAAATTTCGTCTTTATCATTATAAATGGTTAATTTACGAAAGTTTTTTAAACTAACTATTTCGTACTTTTAGATTTATAAATTTATTTTGCCCATCTTACTATATACTATTTATATAGTATTATAAATATTTACTTAATACTCGAATTATTTTTTATCGGTTATTATGTCACATTCTGTTAAAATTTACGATACCTGTATTGGTTGTACACAATGTGTACGAGCTTGTCCAACTGATGTTTTGGAGATGGTTCCTTGGGATGGTTGCCGTGCGGGTCAGATTGCTTCTGCTCCTCGTACCGAAGACTGTGTAGGTTGTAAGCGTTGTGAAACAGCGTGCCCGACTGATTTCTTAAGTGTAAGAGTTTATTTAGGCGCTGAAACAACGCGTAGTTTAGGTCTAGCATATTAAACCTTAAATTAAACGTCTTTTAGAATATCAGGAACGATATTTTTCATCAATTAATTAATATGAACTTTTTGATAAATCTCGTATTTGGATTATTTGTATTGTCAACAATTTGTTATTGGATTAGTTTGACAATGCGAATAAATTCAAATATTTTCCCTTTCTTAACAACGGGTACAACGATCGCAGCAAATATGTTATTATTTGTATTTTTAGGTTATCGTTGGATTAAAGAAGGTTATTTTCCATTAAGTAATTTATATGAATCATTGTTATTTTTAACGTGGTGTTTAACTAGTGTACAATTAATTTCTGAAGCTAAAACATCAAGTAAAATAATAGGTTCTATTATTACACCCTTAAATTTATTGTTAATCGGTTTTTCGACATCTATTTTACCAGTAGAAATGCAAAAAGCTGCACCTTTAGTACCAGCTCTGCAATCAAATTGGTTAATGTTACATGTTAGTATGATGATGGTTAGCTATGCTACTTTGATCCTTGGCTCATTATTATCAATTTTGTTTTTAATTTTAAGTTTTGGATCTGCAAATGTAACAAAAAATTACATGACTGTCCGTTCTGATACAAGTGGTGCTTTAATGATGGATCCTGAATTAGAGACCCCTGTCGCTTATAAAAGTTCAGTTTCAGAAATAGGCAAAGAAAAATTATTATTTAATTTAGATAATTGGAGTTATAGGACAATTAGCTTAGGATTCCCTTGTTTGACATTAGGTATTATTTCAGGGGCTGTTTGGGCAAATGAAGCCTGGGGTTCATATTGGAGTTGGGATCCAAAAGAGACTTGGGCCCTAATTACATGGATTGTTTTTGCTTCTTATATTCATGCACGTTTAACAAAAAATTGGCAAGGTCAAAAAGCGGCATTATTAGGTGCTTTAGGGTTTGTCGTTGTTTGGGTTTGTTATTTAGGAGTAAACTTCTTAGGTAAAGGCCTTCATAGCTATGGATGGTTAAGTTAAAAAAGTTTTGCTGATAAGATATGAGAAAAATTTTAGGTGAATTTTTTTTAGGATTTTTAGCAGGATTTTTGTAATGCCGTTACCGCAGCTGTTGTGGGTTGGCTAGTAGGTCGTAATTTAAAAAACTATATTAATAGTTTTTTAAATTACGATATTAAGTCTTTTGTATTTTTTAAGTTTCGTTTGTACCGGTTCAAATTTAACAACTCCATCTGCTAATGCATATAATGTGTTGTCACGTCCAGAACCAACATTTATTCCAGGAAGAATTTTAAAGCTACGTTGACGCATTAAAATATTTCCTGCTTTTACGACTTGGCCTCCGCAACACTTAACACCTAAACGTTTTGCGTTAGAGTCTCGTCCATTTTTGGTACTACCCGCACCCTTCTTATGTGCCATAATTAATTAGTTTGTATTTTATCTATCATTATACGTGTTTGCAATTGACGATGTCCTCTTGTCCAACGCAATTTTTTCTTTGGTTTCATCTTAAAGACGGTAATTTTTTTATCTTTAAAATGCTCTAAAATCGTTGCTTTTACTTGAACTGATTCTAAATTTTCTATATAAGGGTGGCCTACAACTCTTCGCCCTTTATCGTTACAAAATAGGATTCGATTTATATTTAAAGAGCTTCCAGCTTTATGAGGTAACCGGTTGATAGCATAATATTTACCCTCTTCAACCAGCATTTGTTTGCCACCGATTTCGATAACGGCGTATTTCATTTGTTGTAATTTTTAAGAACGTTACATCTTATACACTAAAGCTAATTGCTTCTATAGTCAATTTTTAATTTGACTTTAAAAAATTACTTCAATAAAGTTAAGATTTCTTTGGTGAAATTTTCTGAAGCTTTCGATTTATATCGGTTGGGATTTAAAATAATACATAATTTACGATTTATCTTTACATCTTCAATTCTCACACAATTTAAAAGATTTAATTCTAATTCTTTTGTAATGGCTGAAACGGAAACAAAAGCGGCACCTAAGCTTGATTGAACAGCATTTTTTATAGCTTCGATAGAATTCAATTCCATTTCTACTTTTAAACGTGTTACATCAATACCGTTTTTTGATAACGTGTCATCAACTACGGTTCGTATTGTTGAATAGGAATTAAGACTAATAAATTTTAAATCATAAAGGTCTTCTTTTTTTATACATTCTAATTTTACATATGGGTGTGACGGTGGAACAATCAATGCGAGTTCATCTTCAACATATGGTGTAATCTCAAGAATTTTTCTTAACTCTTTAGGTATTTTACCACCCACAATCCCAATATCAACTTGTCTATTCATAAGATGCCAAGCAACTTTTCTTGTAGAATCGACATTTAATTGCACATTAATATTAGGATATTTTTGTTGAAATAGGCCAATAATTTTAGGCATTAAATATGTACCCGTTGTTTGACTAGCCCCTATGACTAATTTACCACTTTGCAATTCACTCAAATCATCTAAAACTCTCGAACTTTCCTCACATAATGCTAAAATCCTGTTGCTATATCGTAATAGCAAGGTTCCAGCTTCAGTTAATTCAATTTGTTTTTTTGTGCGATCAAATAAATTAGTTTTTAATTGTTTTTCCAAATTTTGTATTTGTAAACTAACAGCAGGTTGTGTCAAAAACAAACTCTGTGCGGCATTTTTAAAACTTCCACCCTTTGCCACTGCTCGTAAAATTACAAGCTGTTCAAGCGTATATGGTAAATGAGTACGATTCATTTAGATGATTCTTTTTTTAGACAAAATCTGAAATTTATGTATAATATTGGTTGTGCGGATGTGGCGGAATTGGTAGACGCGCCAGATTTAGGCTCTGGTGAGATTATCTTGTGAGAGTTCGAGTCTCTCCATCCGCATTTTTAAAATTTTTTTGAAATTGGAGAATTAAATTCAACATTTCAAATTCAAATTGTATTTTTGACCTATTTGTTATACCACCTAACAAAATTTTATTATTTTTTCGTGTTAACCATACCTGTGAATATGATATATAACTAGAAATAATACTTATTAATAAGAAGAAAAACCCTAAATAAATCACAGGAATACCAGGATCCGATTTTATTTGTAACCCAGTTGCAGTTATATAATCACAAAATTCAATATTTGGATTAAACGGCAAACTTTCATTTATTTCGCCTTCACCTATTAGTTTACCAGTTTCATCATAAATTGAATTTATACCACGCAATGTAGTGCTTAAAATGGTATAACCAGGTTGTTTATCAGTTAATTTTTCATTCGCCTCTAATTTAGGTAACCATGAAAGCCAAATATTTTTTGTTGGTTTGAGAATAGGTACTTGATAAGTTTGAGAATTTTTTAAACGATAACGGGTTCCGACAATTGTCCAATCCGTTTGATAAAAAGTTAATCCTCTGTACCGTAATGGGTGGTTAACATAAATCGTTTCGCGTTTTAATTCTTTCCCATTTTTATCAAGAATCGAGAGATCTGTATAAAATTGTTTTATACTTTGATCCTCTGTATAGGTAATCCAAAAATCATTAACACGACCTGATATTTGAGGAACAAAACTATTTACATTGTTATTTAATATATTTTGTATATGAAAAACTTCGGTTTTCGGAATAAATTCTTGTGCGACAAATCCCGACGTTGAAGCTAAAATTGTACCTAATAAAATTAGGACCATACTAAAATGTACGATTATTGGTGATACACGACCAATTATTCCTTTATGTGCGTAAACACCCCGGGAACCTTGAAAAATTTGATAATTTTTATTTTTTAACGCAACGACTAGACTTCCATTTGTTACCGGTATCGTTTTTGTATTAAATGGGAGTTTTGTAAAATTCCGTTTAGTTTTATACAATTTAAATTTTTGGGCATTTTTTAAAATTGGTAATTGCTGTAGTAATGTACAACATAGTAAACTCGCCCCAAATATTATTAATAAACTAATAAACCACCACGTTTTAAAAATATGATCTAATCCAAATTGTAAAATAATGTTACTCGTAAAAATTCCAAACCAGGGTTGACTGTAAGCATTTTTGTAAAACTCGATTGGTTGATCTTGCTCAATAATTGAACCCAATATACTAAAACTAGCAATTGTAAGAAGAAGGATAATAGCGAATTGGAGATTAGCTAAATATCTAACGAGGACAAATCGTAATTTCATAAGTTACTAAAAGTTCGAAGAAGCTGTTCGAATACGCCCTGAGAGCGCCCATTGTTGCAAAGTTTGAATTTTTTTCTTTTCTAATTGTGCTAATGGAATAATTTCATTTAAGCCTTTCATAATATCAGAGGTAGTAAATTCTCGATTTTCATTAAAAGCGATATACATACCTTCAATAATCGCTTGGAAAATTTCGGCACCAGAAAAATCAATAGCTTTTTTGCTTAGCGATTGCAAATCATAATTTTGAACTGAATCTGGTCTAAGTTGAGAAAGTAGAACTTCAAAAATTTGTTTTCTTTCTGATTCTACAGGTAAGCCAACGAAAAAAATCTCATCGAAACGTCCTTTACGAATTAATTCTAATGGCAATACTTCAAAATTATTTGCAGTTGCAACAACAAAAACTTGTGATGTTTTTTCAGATAGCCAAGTCAAAAATGTCGCTAAAACACGGTTCGTTGTGCCGCTATCACCTTTACCCTCACTTTGATTAAAGGATTTATCTATTTCATCAATCCAGACGATACAAGGCGATAAAGCTTCGGCAACTCGTATCATTTCACGTACCCGTGATTCCGATTCTCCTACTATACCAGCGAATAATCGTCCAAAATCTAATCTTAAAAGTGGTAATTGCCAATCGTGGGCGATCGCTTTTGCGGTTAAAGATTTCCCGGTTCCTTGTACACCAACAAGTAATAAACCTCTTGGAACAGGTAAGCCATAATTTGTCGCTTTCTCAGAAAAAGATGATGAGCGTTGCTCTAACCAAAGTTTTAAATTATCAAGTCCACCAACTTCATCTAAGGTTTGTGAAGTTGAACAAAATTCAAGAATTTGAGTTTGATTAATTATTTGTTGTTTTTCTTTCAAAATTATCGAAATACTAGAACTGTCTATAATTTGATTGTTCGCAATAATTTTGGATAACACTCGCCTTATTCGTTCAATAGAAAGACCTTGACATGATCGAACCAAACTTTCTAAATCGTCATTTTCTAGATTTTGATTCAATAGTTCTAATAAACGATTTAATTCTTGTCGTATTTCATTAACATCGGGTAAATTAAAATCTAAAATTGTAATTAATTCTCGAATTTCTTCTGGAATATCAATTTCGGAGGCGACAATAATAATTGTTTTAGGCTGGGTTTTTAATAATCGTGCTAAATTTCTAAGTTTTCGTGAAATTGTTATATCTCGCGAAAATTTATTAAAGTCTTTTAATACAAAAATAGCCGGATTATCTACAGTCAATTTCTCTACGAATTCAAGAGCTTGTAAAGGATTGCGTTTACCTATTTCTTTTTTATTGGGATTATTTAAAAATCCGTCGATAAAATCCCATGTATAAATTGCACGATCTTTCCCTAATTTAACACAATTTCGAATTGTATATTCAAGCCTATCTTCTTCTGTTGTTGAAATATAAATTAAAGAATAACGGGCTTTTAATAATAGATTAAAGTCTTCTATAAAAGGCATAAGATTTTTCGGTCGATTTTTAACATCAAACTATGACGTTATGCAATTTGATTTATTAGACTTATTATAGTTAGTTTTTTTACTTAGTTCGACGTAAATTAGTTAAAAGCGAACGTCCTTTTTTGCGTCTGCGAGCTAAAACTTTACGCCCATTTGCTGTACCCATTCGAGCTCGAAAACCGATAACTTTGATTGCTTTAAGCTTGCTTCCACGAAGTGTTCTTTTTGTCATAATTTTATTTTTTTACGAATTTTTAATTTTGCATACTTATTTGAATAACAATATGTAAAATAGTAGATCTCCCCGAGTAGGACTTGAACCTACGACCAATCGGTTAACAGCCGATTGCTCTACCACTGAGCTATCGAGGATAGTAATTTTCTACATATGTTACGAGAATTATTTTAAAATGTCAATTTTCTACTTTACTTTGGTTAAAAAGAATCGTAATAATGATTCGTCTAAGCGTAATTTCCGTGTGAAAATATCTAAGGCCTGAGGTGCAAAATCGAATGAGAATTCAATAAATTTCACATTTGTCGATTTTTGAATAGGGTATGACAAATTGTATGATTCCTTATTGTAAGCATTAATATTTTTTGCCCCTAATTGTTTCAAAAGTTGAGCGTAACTAAATGCTAGTAATTGAAAATTTGTTTTATTTGTCATTTCCTTAAAAATAAGGACACAATTATATGAATTTTGTTTAGTTTGATCCGGCATATTTACGTAATGTTAATGTTGATTTTTGTATAAAATACGAATTGTTTATTTAAAAAATGAAGATTTGAAAAGTTTAGAATTTAAGAACTAAACAGTTTTATTAATTAAAAGCCAAGACGACAATAATATAATTGTAACAAGAATTAGATTAATAATAAACGTTTATTTTTTAACTTTTTATGAGAATTTTACTTTTCGAAAAAATCGAATTATAATAATTTAATATAGTTAATTAATTGCCTAATTGTCATATATCATAAATATAAAAAGAACCATTATGAGTAAAGTTTACGATTGGTTTGAAGAAAGATTAGAAATTCAGTCAATTGCTGATGATATTACAAGTAAATATGTTCCACCTCATGTTAATATTTTTTACTGTTTTGGTGGTATTGTATTCACTTGTTTTTTAGTGCAAGTAGCAACGGGATTTGCAATGACGTTCTACTACCGCCCTACTGTTTCTGATGCATTTGCTTCAGTAGAATACATTATGACTGAAGTAAACTTTGGTTGGTTAATTCGATCAATTCATCGTTGGTCAGCAAGTATGATGGTACTAATGTTAATTTTACACGTGTTCCGTGTATATTTAACTGGTGGTTTCAAGAAACCACGTGAGTTAACATGGGTAACTGGTGTTCTTTTAGGTGCCGTAACTGCATCATTTGGTGTAACGGGGTATTCTTTACCATGGGACCAAGTTGGCTTCTGGGCATGTAAAATTGTAACGGGTGTACCTGACTCAATTCCTGTTGTAGGACCGCTTCTTGTTGGTGTATTACGTGGTGGGGTTAGTGTAGGTCAAAGCACATTAACACGTTTCTACAGTGCCCATACATTTGTTTTACCTGTTGTCGCTGCTGCTTTAATGCTAACACATTTCTTAATGATTCGTCAGCAAGGTATTTCAGGCCCACTATAATTATTTAAAATTACAAAAAATTATTATGACGGTTATTAAGAAACCGGATTTGACGGATCCAAAATTACGTGCGAAATTAGCAAAAGGCATGGGCCATAACTACTACGGTGAACCCGCATGGCCAAATGATTTACTTTATATTTTCCCGGTTGTAATTTTAGGGACATTTGCTATCTTAATTGGTCTTGGCGTGTTAGAACCTTATGCTGTAGGTGAGCCGGCTGATCCATTCGCAACACCATTAGAGATTTTACCTGAGTGGTATCTTTTCCCAACTTTTAACATTTTACGTATTTTACCAAATAAATTATTAGGAATTGCTGCTATGGCGGCGGTACCATTAGGTTTGGCTACCGTACCATTTTTTGAAAATGTAAACAAATTCCAAAACCCATTCCGTCGCCCAGTTGCGATGGCTGTTTTCCTTTTCGGAACAGTTTTTGCAATTTGGTTTGGTATTGGTGCATGTTTACCAATTGATAAAGCCGCAACTTTAGGTCTTTTCTAATTAATATCCGTAAGAGAGCAATGCTCTCTTACGAGTCTAAGTTACTGATATCAATGTTTATTGATGGTCCCATAGTCGTGCAAATTTTAAATGTTTTTAAGTACTTGCCTTTTACTCCACTAGGTTTGTTTGTTTGAATTGAATCATATACTGAGCGTAAATTTTCATGAAGTGCTTCTTCAGTAAAATCCATTTTTCCAAATAATATATGTGCAACACCGGTTTTATCAGCTCGACACTCAACTTTTCCAGCTTTAAATTCCGCTAAAGACGCTATAAGATCTGTTGTAACAGTCCCGGCTTTTGTTGATGGCATAAGTCCTCTAGGTCCCAAAACTTTTCCTAATTTTGTTAAACGTGGCATCATGTCTGGTGTCGTTAACAATAAATCAAAGTCTAGATTTCCTTTTGAAATATCTTCAATTAAATCATCTGAACCAACTACTGCTGCACCATTTTGCATAAGCGTATCCGTATTTGACGTATCTGAGGTCAATATTGAAATTTTAATGTCCTTCCCGGTTCCTCGAGGTAGGCTAATTGTTGTACGTAATTGTTGATCACTATATTTTGTATCAAGATTTAAATTAAAATGTGCTTCTGCGCTTTCAACAAATTTTGTTGTCGCCGTTTGTTTTAAAATTTTAACACCCTCTTCTAGAGAGTAAGAAGGTTTTATAATTAAATTTCTTGCTTGTTTTGTGCGTTTTGAAATTGTTGGCATATTTTTTTATTATGTTGTAATTGTTATTCCCATATTTCTAGCTGTTCCTTCGACAATTTTCATTGCACTCGAAAGTTTTTTGGCATTTAAATCAGGTAATTTAGTTTTTGCAATTTCTTCTAATTGCGCTGTTGTTATAGATCCAACTTTTTGAGTATTGGGTTCTCCCGATCCTTTTTGAATATTTGCTGCTTTTGCTAACAATACAGATGCTGGTGGAGTTTTTAAAATAAACGAAAAACTTCTATCTTCAAATGCTGAAATTTCAACAGGAATAATTAAATCGCCTTTATCGGCTGTTCTTGCGTTATACTCTTTGCAAAAATTCATAATATTTAAACCATGTTGACCTAATGCAGGACCAACTGGAGGGGCTGGTGTTGCTTTGCCTGCTGGTAAAGCTAATTTAATAATTGCTACAATTTTCTTTGCCATTGGTAATTACTTTTTTTAATTTTCTTGTGTGTACTTTTAAATAAATGTTGCGTTAAAGTCGCAGTTTGCGAATTTGATCTAAACGCGTCCTGAAGGACTTGAACCCTCGACATTAGGTTTTGGAAACCTACGTTCTACCAACTGAACTAAGGACGCTTTATCTAATAATATATTTTAATAAGCATATAAAGTAAATCCTTAAGTCAAAAAAAATGACTTTCTAATCTAAATACTTTACGAGCGAGCAAAACTATGTTATATATATATTCTATATACGGGCTTGTAGCTCAGTGGACTAGAGCACGTGGCTACGAACCACGGTGTCAGGGGTTCGAATCCCTTCTTGCCCAATACTCGTATTATATTGATTCGAAGATTGACATTTATATTCAATTTCCATATAATTTATTAAAAATGGGGCGTCGCCAAGCGGTAAGGCAGCGGACTTTGACTCCGCCATTCGTAGGTTCAAATCCTCCCGCCTCAGATACATTCTTAACGGATTTTAGGAACCATATGACAAAAAGTATTGCCAAACTCTCATGAGATATATGTATATTGGTTTATCGTCTTGAGTAATACTCAACGACTAAAAGTTCATTAATTTTGAGATTAGTTTCAGTATTTTCAGCAATACGTTTTACTTTCCCTTTTAAAGTTTCTTTTTCGAACTCTAAATATTCAGGAAGCGTATTATAACCTAATTTTTCTAAGAATTGGTTCGCTAATTCTTTTGAAACCTTTTTATCTCTTACTTCAATAACATCATTTGGTAGACATTGGAAACTTGGAATCGTGACTTTTTTACCATTAACGTAAATATGTCCATGATTAACAATTTGACGACTCGCTGGAATTGTATTCCCAATACCTAGGCGATAAACGATATTATCTAGTCGCATTTCAAGTAATTGCAATAAAACAGATCCAGTTGATCCTTTTAAACGTCGTGCTTCTTTTACATAACTTAAAAGTTGCTTTTCGCTTAAACCATAATGATAACGTAATTTTTGTTTTTCTTGTAATCGTACAGCATAACTAGAAACATTATTTTGCTTACCACGCACTTTTCGATGCTGACCTGGTAATGTTTCGCGAGTTGTCGTTTTATTGGTTAAACCCGGCAGCTCTCCTAATCTACGCACGATTCTAATCTTCGGTCCCCGATAGCGTGACATATTTTTTGAATATTATTATTATTTATCTACATATAGTACTTATATTTAATCAATATTCGAAAATTTCGTCAATTTCTAGTTACGATTTGCATAATTTGAAAATTTATTTATATTAGAACATTGATTCATCTTCTTCATTTTTTAGTTTTCCAACATGAATTGTGCAAGCTCCATGGAATAAGGGTAACTGGCATCGTAAACCTAAAAGTGCACAAATTCCAGAGTAGGAAATTATTAATGCTGCAATACTGAAGGAAACAATTGCCATACTTTCTTGTTGAGCCATTGGAAGTCCTTGTGGAATAAGGAATTTGTATACACCATACATGTAAGTTTGGATAATTGCATTCAAACAAAATGCAAAACACCAGTGATAACGCACAATATTTTTTATCCAAAACTTTTTAGTTTCGCCAAACCATTTCGTATCAGGCCCACGTCGTCGAATTACTTCCCTAAAGACAAAAAAACTAAATATCGTACTATTTAATGGGTGTAAATTAATAAAGTATGAAACTCCACGCAAGAAGTTTTGATCTATATATCCCAATAGGGCATATTGGCGTACGATAAAGGGATTGTATGTGAATAATTCTCCCATTGTCCAAGCTGACGCTAAAAAAGCGAAGCCCCGGTCAACCCACGTTACACTATAAAGGTCTTTTGGTGCAGATCCTGTTAGTTTTCGTAAAAACGTATCAATTTGATCTAAGCCAAAAAAGCACCCCAGCATTATCATGGCTTTTATTCCAATAGTTACACCTAAAGTATATAAAACGGCTATAAAACCATCGAAATTTGTAACAAATTCCAATAGGAATAAGATCAAATAATTTTGAAAATTGATAAAGGCCAATTTTATTGTTTCTTTTATTCCTTTATTTGTTAAATTTGAATCTAAAAAATCGGTCATAAGATCTTAATTAAGTTTTGTTATTAAAAGAAATAATATTCTGATTTTATTTGACGTAAACTTCTTGTCAAGTTTCGTTCTTTTTGTTAGTATATAAACCAAGCGGGTATAGCTCAGTGGTAGAGCGCGACCTTGCCAAGGTCGATGCCGCGTGTTCGAATCACGTTACCCGCTTTTAACCACCTCCAACAATTGTAAGTATTTCAATTTTGTCATTTGATTGAATATAAATATTATCCCACATATTTTTTTGTATAATTTTTTTGTTATAGTCTAATACGATACTTTTGTTTTTTCCATACAACAATTTGATAACATGTTGAAGAGTTATGTGTTTTTTTAGTTTTAATTCATACTTTTTACCATTTATAAAAACTTTAATTGTAAAATTTGTCTTCATAACTTAATTTTTTAGTGTGTACTACTTCCAAACTACATATATTTAGGGTATAATCTAACTAAAGGTGGATGTCGCCAAGTGGTTACGGCACTGGGTTGTGGTTCCAGCATTCGCGGGTTCAAATCCCGTCATTCACCTTCTTTATTATATATTATATTTTTTCTTACTTCATATTATATAAATAGTAAATTCTGTTAGATATATAGTACAATTTATATTATACAGGAAAATAAATTAAATTTTATAAGTTTCACTATGTTAACAGACAACCAGGTTTTCTTGGCTTTATTTTCTGCTTTAGTAACATCAATTTTAGCAATAAGATTGGCTGCAACACTTTATCAATAATTAAATAAATATTTACACGAACAAAAATGGCGACGCAAAATGTAGAAAAGACTTCTTTACCAATTTTTCCTTTTACAGCAATTGTTGGTCAAGAAGAAATGAAACTAGCCCTGGAGCTAAATGTAATTGATCCAAAAATTGGTGGAGTTATTATCATGGGTGATCGTGGTACTGGTAAATCAACAACAATTCGTGCTATCGCGGATTTATTACCAGAAATCGCGATCGTACGTGACGATGCTTTTAATTCACACCCCACTAATCCTGAATTAATGAGTTCAGAAATTCTAACACAATTTCAAAATAACGGGACTATAGAAACTGAACTAATTAAAATTCCAATGGTTGATTTACCATTAGGAGCAACTGAAGATCGTGTATGTGGTACGATTGACATCGAAAAGGCGTTAACTGAAGGTGTAAAAGCTTTTGAGCCTGGCTTATTGGCAAAAGCTAATAGAGGAATTTTATACGTTGATGAGGTTAATCTTTTAGATGATCATTTAGTTGATATCTTATTAGATTCGGCTGCTTCTGGATGGAATACAGTTGAACGTGAAGGTATTTCTGTTCGTCATCCAGCAAGGTTTGTTTTAGTTGGTTCAGGAAACCCCGAAGAGGGTGAGTTACGTCCGCAACTTTTAGACCGATTTGGAATGCATGCTGAAATTCGAACAGTTAAAAACCCTGATTTACGTGTTCGTATTGTAGAAGAAAGAACAGCATTTGATCAAGAACCACAAATTTGGGTTGATAAATATCAAGAAGAACAGAATGCTTTACGTACACAATTAGTTAGTGCACAAGATTTATTACCATCAGTTGAAATGGATTATGATTTCCGTTTAAAAATTTCACAAATTTGTAGTGAACTAGATGTTGATGGTCTACGTGGGGATATTGTAGTGAACCGAGCTGCAAAAGCCTATGCTGCTTTAGATGGTCGAACAGTTGTAACAGTTGATGATATTAGTAATATTATCGTTTTATGTCTACGTCACCGTTTACGAAAGGATCCTTTAGAATCAATTGATTCTGGTGCGAAAGTACGTAAAATCTTTAATGAAGTTTTTGAAATTTAATGGGCTTAGTAGGATTCGAACCTACATTAGAAACTTAGAAGGTTTCTGTCCTAATCCATTAGACGATAAGCCCGAAAGTTTAATATTTATATAAGCATCTTACTAAGGTTTTAAAATACAAACAAGTTTTAGTTTACTAAAATCACGAAGCATTAATAACAATGCTTCGTGATTTTAGTCATATTTAAATTGTATTATATATTTTTATAAATTTAGATTTACATTCCTATGGGTAATACTGGATTTGAACCAGTGACCTCCTGCTTGTAAGGCAGGCACTCTACCGCTGAGTTAATCACCCCTATACTTCTTTAATGATACCGTAATTTTATTTAAACGTCTACATTTTTTTCATAAAAAGAGCATAAAAAATATATGCTCTTTTTTGTTTTATGATAAATCGCGACGATTTGGGTTACGTGATGGGTCATTAGATAATAAACCAAAAGTAAATAAAGACACAAAGAAGATAACACACGTGTACACTACAATTTTTAAAAGAACCATGGTTTGTTTATTATTTAATAGCTAGAATAAATTTATTTTCTATACACATTGTAACTTAAAAAGACATTTTTATTCTATGCAAAGTCGTAATTAAAAAGTCAAATCTCTTCGTTTAACAGTTTGTGATTGATTATAATTTAAGTCTTTCAATTTCGTCAAAATTTGATCGAAATACTCAGTTAAGTAATTTTCAAGTGTTAAAAGTTCCGTCGCTTCAATTTTAAAATTTTCTTGTAAAATTGAATAATTTACTGAGAAATCTTCTTTTCCTGAAAAGACTTCAATAAATGCTAAACGATCTGCAATATTCCAACTCCATTCGAAAAAATTAGCAAGTTTTCGTGTTACCTTAACGCCAATAATTGATAATTGATTTGTCTTTGCGGTTTGTCCTGATAATTCTTCACATTTTTTAATAATTTCAGTTGATAAAAATGCAGTTGGAGAACCTAGGGCAAATGTTGAATTTTTAGTATTTGATAGTTCGAGGGCTTTTATACAGAATTTTGCAACATCACTGGTATCCATATACGAAACTGGCATACTTTCTTTTGTTACATAAATTGGTTGTTGTTCTAGAATAGGTAAAGCATATTGCCCGATTAAACCTTGATAAAACCCCGATAATTTAAAAATGGTATAAGGGACACCAGAATTTTGTAAAATATATTCAAATTTTGATTTCAATCGCATTAATGGGATATATGAATATTTATCTGCATTTAGTATTGAAAAAAATATGAATCGTTTTACATTTGCAACTTTTGCTGCTTGTAATAACGCAATCTTACCATCCCAATCAATATCCTTTACATTTAACTCATCTGTCGGTCTACCAGTTGACGCATCAACAACAGCGGTTATCCCCTTAAACGCATCGGGTAATGTTTCTGGAGAACTTAAATCTCCATAAACTAATTCTGCACCCCATTCTCTTAAAAAATTAGCTTTTCGGATATTACGCACTAGACAGCGTACCTTATAGCCGTCATTTACTGCTTGACGAACTATTTGCCTACCTAAAGTGCCTGTTGCACCAATAATTAATAAGGACATTTAAAATAGTTTTAATATTTTTTGCACCAACTACAATTATACAGCTGGTGCTTTTTTAATTAATCAGTCAAGAATACACGACTTTGTAATAAGTCTTCTGCTTGAATTGTTACTAAATCACTCTTAGTTAAAAGATCAGAACTTGTTTCAAAAATTCTATTAGCTTGACGCATACGTGCACGGTCTAAAGCATTTCTTACACTTCGAGCATTTGCGAATAATGGCTTTTCCATTCGCACTTTAATATATTCCATTAAAGCATCTTCAGCTTCGGGTGTTAACATATATTGTTGTTCTTCAATCATGTTCACACCAATTTGACGTAACTCATCTGGTTCATAATCTGGGAAATGTACGTGGTTTGTGATACGTGATGCTAAACCAGGGTTCGACTCGTAGAATTTATCCATACGATCTTTGTAACCAGCAAAAATAATAACAAGGTCGTCACGTTGATTTTCCATTACTTGTAATAAAATTTCAATCGCTTCTGATCCATAATCTCGCTCGTTATCCGGCTTGTAAAGATAGTACGCCTCATCGATGAAAAGTACTCCACCCATGGCTTTTTTCAAAATCTCTTTTGTTTTAGGTGCTGTGTGACCAATATATTGACCTACTAAGTCATCACGAGTAACAGTCATTAAATGTCCCTTACGACTGTAGTCTAATTTGTATAAAATGTCAGCCATTTTTAATGCTACAGTTGTTTTTCCAGTACCTGGACTACCTGTAAATGACATATGTAATCCTGGGTGACTTCCAGTTAGACCTAATTTTTGACGTAAACGATCAATTAATAATAATGCTGAAATTTCACGAATACGAGTTTTAACGGGTTTTAATCCAATAAGTTCTGCATCTAAGATATCTAAAATACTTTGAATTTCAGTATTGTTGTATTCATCTTTTAGATTTACTAATGTTGTTGTCATTATTTGTTGATTTTAAGATTATAAATAAATAGCTTGGACTCTCGAAAAAATATAATAGCACGTTTTATTACGTGAATTAATTTTTTTAAAGCACCGAAATAAATTCGGTGCTTATTTATATATTATTTCTAATATATTGTTTTACTTACTAATATTAGTAACGACAACCTGATGGCTTAGCGTTTACTGAGTAAGAACTGATAGAGTAGCGTTGGATACGACCTGGACCTTCAGTACGTGCTAAGAAGAAACCTGGCTCGCTAGCTGGACGGTTAACGATGAAAGATAAAACACAACTCTCAGTACCAATAGTAGCGTCAAAAGCTTGAACCTTGATGTAACCTTCTGGATTTAATTTACGACACTCGTTTAATTCGTACATTACTGCACTAGCATCTTTACAATCAAATAAAGGTAAACCCCACATGTCCCAGTATGTGTTACGAGGGTGTGGATCATCAGTCCATTCGATGTTGATAGCCCAACCCTTAGACATAGCGTACTCTACTTGCTTAGTGATTTGCTCATCAGTTAAATCTGGTAAAAACGAAAAAGCTCCTTGTGTAATTCTCACTTTTCAATACTCCTTAATATTAAATTTAAATTGGTTTATATTATAAGGCACCTATTGGTACCTTATAACAGTTGAATTGGTTTATATTATACGTTAGCTGTTGGTGTATCAGCGAAGTCAGCTGTATCAGTAGACGCGTAGTTGAATGAAATATCCTTCCATAAGTCTAATGCAGTTTGTAAAGGACCACACATCTTAGCAGTATCACGTAAGATTTGAGGACCTTCCTCGATGTAGTTACGACCTTCGTTACGAGCTAAAACCATAGCTTCTAAAGCTACACGGTTTGCAGTCGCACCAGCTTGAATACCATCAGGGTGACCAATAGTACCACCACCGAATTGTAATACAACGTCATCACCTAAGTAGTTTAATAATTGGTGCATTTGACCACAGTGGATACCACCAGAAGCTACTGGTAAACACTTACGTAAAGAAGCCCAGTCCATATCGAAGAAGATACCCTTAGGTAAATCGATAGATAACTTAGTCTTTAATAATGTGTCGTAGAAACCTTGGATCATTAATGGATCACCTTCTAACTTACCTACAACTGTACCAGCGTGAATGTGGTCAACACCAGCCATACGCATCCACTTACAGATTACACGGAAGTTAATACCGTGGTTCTTTTGACGTGCGTAAGTTGAGTTACCAGCACGGTGTAAGTGTAAGATCATGTGGTTAGCACGAGCCCAGATTGCAGCAGTTTGGATAGCAGTGTAACCGATTACTAAGTCAATCATTACAATTACTGAACCTAACTCTTTAGCGAATTCACCACGAGTAATCATCTCGTCGTTGTTACCAGCAGTCATGTTTAAGTAAGAACCCTTAACTTCACCAGTCGCTGCAGCAGCACGGTTGATACCTTCGATACAGTATAAGAAACGCTCTCTCCAACGCATGAATGGTTGTGAGTTAATGTTCTCATCATCCTTTAAGAAGTCTAAACCACCTTTTAAACCTTCGAATACTACACGACCGTAGTTCTTACCAGATAAACCTAACTTAGGCTTTACTGTAGCACCTAAAAGTGGACGTCCGAATGTGTCTAAACGCTCACGCTCTACAATTACACCAGAAGCAGGACCTTGGAAAGTCTTTAAGTAAGTGTGTGGGATACGCATATCTTCTAAACGTAACGCTTTAACAGCTTTGAAACCGAATACGTTACCAATAATCGAAGCAGTCATGTTCGCTAAAGAACCTTCCTCGAATAAGTCACCTTCGTATGCTACGTACGCGAAGAATTGATCAGGAGCACTTGGAACTGGATCTACACGGAATGCCTTAGCACGGTAGATATCACAAGCAGTTAATAAGTCAGTCCATACAACAGTCCATGTTGCAGTAGAAGACTCACCAGCAACTGCAGCAGCAGCTTCAACTGGGTCAACACCTGGTTGTGGAGTGATACGGAATAATGCTAATAAGTCAGTTGTCTTAACTGCGTAGTTAGCATCCCAGTAACCCATTTTAGCGTAAGGGATTACACCAGATTCGTAACGTTCACTTTTAATTCTTGTACGTTCAGATACATTTTGAGACATTTATATTCCTCCTATAAGGTTTACGGCAATATTATTTTCTTTCTAAATTCTAAAAGAAGCTTTAACAATTATTAAAATAACAAAAGTATATAAACTTGTTATTTCTATAACCTTAAATTTATTATAACATTGGAAAAGATTTTCGCAACCCACCCCATAACTTATATGTATAATAATTATTTTTTATACGTTTTTCTAGAAACTTTAAATGATCACGAGACCAATTAATTATTGATGTCGCGGGTTTTTGAGATTATAATTAATTTTATAGCTACGATTAATCTTAATATATATTATGGTTGAACCACTTTTATTTGGTATCGTTATGGGTATGATGGCTGTAAGTCTTGCTGGTTTATTTGTTGCAGCATATTTACAATATCGTCGTGGTCAAGATACTCAATCTTTAATTTAAAAATGTGCAAAGAGAGTGTTTTTATTCTCTCTTTGTTACCAACTTGATTTAATCACGCCAGGTAAAAGGCCATCATGTGCCATTTCACGTAAAACATGTCTTGATAAACCAAAGTCACGATAAACTGCTCGTGGGCGCCCAGTTTTCCAGCATCGGTTTCGTAATCGATTTGGTGCACTGTTTAATGGAAGTTTTTGTAATTTTTTTTGTAATTGTAATGTTTCTGAGAAAGAGTCGCTTGTTTTGATTGCATTTAATAAATTTCGACGCTTTTCACGATACTTTAATATAAGTCGTTGACGTTTTTTTTCACGTTCGACCATACTTTTTTTCGCCATTGATAGTTATATTTTATATAGTATTACACCGTCATATTGTATATTAGCTGTTTTCTTTTTTCAATATGCAAGATTTCAAAATCAATTCTTTGATTTAAATTTATAAAATAAGAAAAATTCGTTTCGTTAAAAATAAATATCTTTATTCTTTTTTTAAATTTCTAAGATTAATATCATCATAAAGTTCCTGAGGAACTTTATGATGATACTCTTCGAACTATGCAATCCGATTTAAATCTGTAATCTTAATTTTGTAATCGATTTAGATTTTAACCAAATTTACCAGCAGTTGAAGCGATTACAAATGCAGCATATGTGAAAATGTAACCCACACCAAAATGAACAAGTCCGACTAATCGTGCTTGTACAATCGATAAAGCAACTGGTTTATCGCGCCAACGTACTAAGTTCGCTAATGGAGTACGCTCGTGGGCCCAAACAAGAGTTTCAATTAGCTCTTGCCAGTATCCACGCCAAGAGATTAAGAACATGAAGCCTGTTGCCCATACTAAATGTGCAAATAAGAATATCCATGCCCAAACAGCTAAATTATTCATACCCATCGGATTATAACCATTAATTAATGGTGATGAATTTAACCATAAGTAGTCACGTAACCAACCCATGATGTAATTTGATGACTCATTGAACTGGGCAGCGTTCCCTTGCCATAAAGTAATATGCTTCCAATGCCAGTAGAATGTAACCCATCCAATAGTATTTAACATCCAGAAAGTTGCTAAATAGAATGCATCCCACGCAGAGATATCACATGTACCACCACGACCAGGTCCGTCACACGGGAAACTGTAACCAAAATCTTTTTTATCTGGCATTAACTTTGATCCACGGGCATCTAATGCACCTTTAACTAAAATTAAAGTTGTCGTATGTAAAGCTAAAGCGATCGCATGGTGTACAAGGAAATCACCAGGACCGATTGTTAAGAATAATGAATTCTTTCCGCTATTAATCGCTTGTGTCCAGCCTGGTAACCAAACTTGACTACTTGCCACCGTAGCTGGGCTATCACCTGAAGATAATAATGTATTAAAACCGTAAAGAGCTTTTCCTGATGCAGCTTGAATCCATTGAGCAAACACAGGTTCAATTAAAATTTGTTTTTCTGGTTGACCAAAAGCAACAACTGTATCATTGTGGATATAAAGCCCTAATGTATGGAAACCTAAGAATAAACTAACCCAACTTAAATGTGAGATGATTGCTTCTTTATGTTCTAACATACGTGCTAAAACATTATCTTTGTTTAATTCTGGATCATAGTCACGAACAAAGAAAATAGCACCATGAGCGAAAGCACCAAGCATTAAGAACCCAGCGATATATTGATGATGCGTATATAATGCAGCTTGTGTAACAAAATCTTTCGCTATAAAAGCATAAGCAGGTAATGCATACATATGTTGTGCAACTAATGAAGTTGCTACACCTAATGAAGCTAATGCAAGACCTAATTGCATGTGTAAAGAATTTGTAATTGTTTCAAATAATCCACGGTGGCCCGCACCTAATCTTCCACCCGGTGGACGATGTGCATCTAAAATCTCTTTCATGCTATGACCAATACCGAAGTTTGTACGGTACATATGTCCAGCAAAAATAAAGACTACACCAATAGCTAAATGATGATGAGCAATGTCTGTTAACCACATTGCTTGTGTTTGTGGGTGGAATCCACCAACGAACGTTAAAATAGCCGTACCAGCTCCTTCTGAAGTATTGAAAATTTGATCCTTAGTATCTGGATTTGCGGCATATGCGCCCCAATTTCCACTAAAGAACGGCTTTAATCCTTCTGGGTGTGGTAATGTCGTTAAGAAGTTATCCCAACCAACACGTACACCACGTGAAGCAGGAATTGCTACATGGATTAAATGACCCGTCCATGCAACAGAGCTAAAACCAAATAATCCTGATAAATGATGATTTAATCGTGATTCATTATTTTTAAACCATGATAAACTTGGTCTAAATTTTGGTTGTAAATGTAACCAACCTGCGTACAATAATAACGCAGCAAGACCTAATAAGAAAATTGAACCAACATACAATTGTTGATTAGTGCGCATACCAATTGTGTACCACCAGTGGTACACACCTGAGTAAGCGATGTTTCCAGGATATGATAATCCACCTTTTGTGAAAGCTTTTAATGCTGGTTCACCAAAATGCGGATCCCAAATCGCATGGGCAATCGGTTTAACTTTTAAGGGGTTTTGAATCCATTGTTCAAAATTACCTTGCCACGCTACGTGGAATAAGTTACCTGATGTCCATAAGAAAATAATTGCTAAATGACCAAAATGTGACGCAAAGATTTTTTGATATAGAGTTTCCTCTGTCATACTATCGTGCGCTTCAAGGTCATGAGCAGTTGCTATACCATACCAAATTCGTCGTGTTGCTGGATCTTGAGCCAGCGACTGACTAAACTTGGGAAATTTAGTTGCCATATTTTTTACCTCGTTAATCTTTTATTATCCAACGGATATAATTCGAGCATGGAAGAAAGCCCAAGTTGTTCCAATACCGCCTAATAAGTATTGAGCCATACCAACGGCACGCCCTTGTGTAATACTTAATGCACGCGGTTGAATTGCTGGTGCGAACTTTAATTTATTGTGTGCCCATAGAATTGATTCAATCAATTCTTGCCAGTAGCCACGACCACTGAATAGGAACATTAAACTAAATGCCCATAACCAATGTGCACCTAAGAATATTAAACCATACGCTGATAATGCTGAACCATATGATTGAATTACTTGTGAAGCTTGTGACCATAGGAAATCACGTAACCATCCATTGATAGTAATTGAGCCCTGTGCGAAGTTACCACCAACAATATGTGAAACAGCACCATCAGGACCAACTGTACCCCAAACGTCAGATTGCATCTTCCAGCTGAAGTGGAATAGAACAACTGAAATACAATTGTACATCCAGAATAAGCCTAAGAAAACGCTATCCCAAGCAGAAACTTGACATGTACCACCACGTCCTGGTCCATCACAAGGGAATCGGAAACCTAAATTTGCTTTATCCGGAATTAGCTTAGAGCTACGTGAGAATAAAACTCCTTTTAATAAAATTAACGTTGTTACATGAATAGTAAAAGCATGAATATGGTGAACCATAAAATCTGCAGTTCCTAATTTGATTGGCATCATCGCAATTTTATTTCCAATTGCAACAACATCCCCACCAAAAGCGTAACTAACAGTCGTTAACGCATTTGGAGCTGTGCTTCCTGGCGCTACTGTGTGTGTATTTTGAATCCATTGCGCAAAGATTGGTTGCAATTGAATTGCTTTATCAGAGAACATATCTTGTGGACGACCTAACGCACGCATTGTATCGTTATGAATGTATAAACCGAAAGCATGCATACCTAAGAAGATACATACCCAGTTTAAATGCGAGATAATGGCATCACGATGACGTAATACACGATCTAATAAATTGTTGTAATTATTAGTTGGATTGTAATCACGAACTAAGAAAATACCAGCATGTGCTGCGCCACCAACGATACAGAATGCACCAATCCACATATGGTGTGTGAAACAACACAATTGTGTCGCATAATCTGTTGCTAAGTATGGATAAGGAGGCATCGCATACATGTGATGAGCAATAATGATCGTTAATGATCCTAACATAGCTAAGTTAATAGCTAACTGTGCATGCCAAGATGTTGTTAAGATTTCATATAGACCTGTGTGCCCTTCACCCGTAAACGGTCCTTTATGGGCTTCTAAAATTTCTTTCATACTGTGACCAATACCCCAATTTGTACGGTACATGTGTCCAGCAAAAATAAATAATACAGCAATAGCAAGATGATGGTGCGCAATATCACTTAACCATAATCCACCCGTTACTGGATTTAATCCGCCTTTAAACGTTAAGAAATCTGAGTACTGACCCCAATCTCCACCAAAGAAAGGTGCTAATCCTTTTTCAAAACTTGGGTATAGCTGTGCCATTAACTCACGGTTAATTAAAAACTCATGTGGTAACGGAATTTCTTGTGGTGCAATACCAGCATCTAAAAGTTTATTGATTGGTAATGCAATATGAATTTGATGACCTGCCCATGATAAAGAACCTAGTCCTAAAAGTACAGATAAATGATGATTCATCATTGATTCCGCATTTTGGAACCATTCTAATTTAGGGGCCGCTTTATGGTAATGGAACCATCCAGCGAAGATCATTAAACCAGACATTACTAAACCGCCTATTGCTGTCCAGTAAAGTTCGATTTCACTTGTAATACCTTCAGCTCTCCAAATTTGGAAGAATCCTGAAGTTACTTGTACACCTTGGAAGTTTCCTCCAACGTCAGCATTTAAAATTTCTTGACCCACTACTGGCCAAACAACTTGAGTACTAGGTTTTACACTAGTAGGATTTGCTAACCATGCTGAGTAATTTGAGAAGTACGCACCATGGAAATGCATACCACTAACCCAGAAGAAAATTATTGCAAGTTGTCCAAAATGTGCACTAAAGATTTTGCGCGAAATGTCTTCTAATGAATTTGTTTGACTGTCAAAATCATGTGCATCGGCATGTAGATTCCAGATCCAAGTTGTTGTTTTTGGGCCTTTAGCAAGAGTTCGAGAGAAGTGTCCCGGCTTTGCCCATTTTTCAAAACTTGTATCCACTACATCACGATCTACTAGAACTTTGACTTTTCTAGCTTCGCGCTCTTTTGAGCTAACTGTCATATGTGTGTTTTACAAAGAACAAAAATTAGAAACACTCACATTTTTTAAACAAGCTTATATAGAAATATAACTTATTCCAATGGGAGTTTTCATAATATATTATAAACAATAATATTCAAAAGTGGATTAAAAAAAATAATTTTTTTATTTTAAATAAATTAATGGTTTTTCTGTTAACAACAAAAACTCTAGATATAATTTGGATAAATAAAAAAGTAATTTGCTTATGATTGTCTGCGAAGATTTAATTTCATTAATAAGTGTATTCCCAGATTTTGTTCAAATACCATTAAAGTCCTATAGCACGAATTCAAAATTAATGGAAATTGTTTTTGATATTGGAAAATACCCAGAAGCCCGATTTACGTCAGGTGTAGTAATTCTAGCACCAAGAATTATTTGTCGGCAAGATATGCATTATGTCTTAAAAAGAATTACAGCTTTCAATGATAAAAATCGTGCTGGGATAAATAAAACATTACATCGTATTAGTTGTTTAAAAAATAGAGAAGATCAAATAATAGGATTAACGTGTCGCGTGGGGCGATCAATTATCGGTTCCACTAATAAAATTCGGGATATCCTACTACACGATAAATCAATTTTAATTTTAGGTAAACCTGGAAGTGGTAAAACTACAATTATTCGCGAGATTGCAAGAATTTTTTCTAATGAATTAGAAAAACGGGTAGTTATCGTAGATACGTCAAATGAAATAGCAGGCGATAATGATGTTCCTCATGTGGCGGTTGGCCGAGCACGAAGATTACAAGTTAAAAAATTTGATTTACAACATCAAGTTTTAATTGAAGCTGTTGAAAATCATATGCCAGAAGTCATCATTATTGATGAAATAAGTACAGAAACGGAAACTCTTTCGGCCCGCACTATTGCCGAACGAGGTGTGCAGTTAATCGCAACCGCACATGGAAATAGTTTAGTTAATTTAGTAAAAAATCCTATACTTGTAAATTTAATTGGGGGTATTCAGTCAGTCACTCTTAGTGACCAATCTGCAAAATTACGAAATACAAAAAAAAGCGTCTTAGAAAGACAATTTGCGGCTACTTTTGATTTAATTATTGAAATTAGTAGTTCCGATTCGTGGATTATTTATGACAAAGTCGAAGAAGCTGTTGATTTAATATTGAATGGTGAAAATACTAATGGTCAGGCTCGATTAGATTTAATGACACATTTAGAAATAAATTATCCATAATTATTGCAAATTCTATTTTGTATTTCAGACTTTCTGAATGTATAATGTTTATACTATATTAGATTTATTTGTTATTAAGGCTTACGCTTTAATATTTCTAATTAAAAATAGGTAATAATTAATAAAATTTTAGGAGACTTTCTATGTCAGGTGGTTCGACTGGTGAACGCCCGTTTTCTGATATTATCACAAGTGTTCGTTATTGGATTATCCATAGCATTACAATTCCTTCGTTATTCATTTCAGGGTGGTTATTCATTGCAACAGGTCTTGCTTATGATGTTTTTGGTACACCTCGACCAAATGAATACTTCTCACAAGATCGTCAACAAATTCCATTAGTTAATGATCGTTTTAGTGCGAAACAAGAATTAGAAGATTTAACAAAAGGTTTATAGTATTTATTTTACGCAAGGATTTTAATATGATAAAAGTTTTAAACCAACCTGTAGCTTATCCGATTTTTACTTTCCGTTGGTTAGCAGTTCATGGATTAGCAGTACCTACAGTATTTTTCTTAGGTGCAATCACATCAATGCAATTTATTCAAAGATAGGAGATAGATTTAATGACTGGCCCAAATCCAAACAAACAACCTGTAGAATTAAACAGAACTTCACTTTATTGGGGTTTATTATTAATCTTCGTGTTAGCAGTCTTATTCTCAAGTTACTTTTTCAACTAATTTTTTAAAGGAGTAAATTTAATGGCAAATACAGGAAGAATTCCTTTGTGGCTAATTGCGTTAGTGGGTGGGTCTGCTGCGTTAGCCGTGTTAGCTCTGTTCTTTTATGGAGCATATTCTGGTTTAGGTTCATCTTTATAATATAAAGAGCATCATATGGTAAGCGGTAACGCTTACCATATGTTTCGTTATATAATTGACAATTTTATTATTTTTCAGTAGGATATGGTATGTTATTTTAATTAACATTTTAGGGTCGGTGCCCGAGGGGTTAAAGGGGGCGGATTGTAAATCCGCTGGCATTGCCTACGTTGGTTCAAATCCAACTCGGCCCATTTTATTTATGTAACAGGTGTACTCTGTTTTGAGATTCCTATCATTTGTGAATTACTCTTGCCTGGTGCTACCATAGGGTAGCAATTTTCATCTTTGATAATTTGGCAATCAACTAAACATGGGCCTGGTGTATCCAATACTTCTTGCAATTGCTCTTTCAAATTATTTGGGGAACTTATTTGTTTAGCATTTATACCATATGCATTTGCTAATTGTACAAAATTTGGCATTCCTTCATTCATACTTGAGTGTGAATAACGTTCACCATAAAATGATTGTTGCCATTGCCTAACCATACCTTGCCAGTTATTATTTAAAAGAATAATTTTGACAGGTAACTGGTATTGCGCAATTGTCCCTAATTCTTGAATATTCATTTGAATACTCGCATCGCCAGTTATACAAATTACAGTGTTTTTTGGAAAAGCAACTTGATTTCCAATCGCAGCTGGAATGCCATAACCCATTGTTCCTAAGCCAGCACTCGATGACCATTTGCGAACTCCGCATTTTAAAAATTGTGCAGACCACATTTGATGTTGTCCAACATCAGTTGTGAAGAATGCATTTGGTGCTAATTCGGTTAAGTTATTTAAAATTTCTTGTGGTGAAACTTTTGTTTCGCCTTGTGGAATAACTAATGGATAAACCGTTTGCCATTTTTTAATTCTTTCACGCCAAGCAAAAGTTTGATCAGAAGTCGAAATATTTTGTTTTTTGGCTATTTTTATTAATTCACCAAGAATTTTTTTAACGTCTCCGATAAGGGATAAGTGTGGCGTTTTATTTTTGCCTACTTCAGCAGGGTCTATGTCAATGTGAATAATTTGCGCATTTACGGCAAATTCATCTAGTTTTCCTGTTACTCGATCGTCGAAACGTGCACCAACAGCAATTAATAAATCGCATTCACTTACGGAGAAATTAGCGTAAGCTGTTCCATGCATTCCTAACATTCCAAGCGCTAAATTATCATTTTCATTAAATGCACCTTTTCCCATTAATGTAGTAGTTACGGGGATTTGGTAATGCTCTGCTAATTTATGTAATTCGTTATTGGCATTTGCGGTTACTACTCCACCACCAACATAAAATAATGGTTGTGACGCTTGCTCAATTAAGTGTATTACTTGGTCTAATCTTTTAATGGTACTTCGATAGATGAATCTAAATCCTTTTGATCGAATAATATTATTTTGATTTATTGGTCGATAGTCCGTAAATTCTTCAAGCCCCACATCTTTTGGAACATCAATTAGAACCGGGCCTGGGCGCCCATTACGGGCAATAAAAAATGCCTCACTAACAATATGGGCAATCTTTTTTACATCACGAATTACATAGGAATGTTTAACTATTGGAAGTGTAATCCCAAAAATATCAGTTTCTTGGAAAGCATCCGTTCCAATAAAGGGGCGACCCACTTGTCCTGTAATCATAACTAAAGGTACTGAATCCATTTGAGCGGTCGCGATTCCTGTTACTAAATTCGTCGCACCAGGCCCTGATGTCGCAAAGCAAACTCCAACTTTACTAGTTGCGCGTGCATAACCGTCTGCAGCATGAACAGCACCTTGTTCATGTCGAACTAAAATATGTTTTATTAAATTCTTTTCTTCCCATTTATAAACTTCGTCATAAATTGGTAAAATTGCCCCGCCAGGGTAACCAAAGATATGTCTAGTTCCGTTACGTACTAAACTATCAAGTAGTGCAAATGATCCTCGTGTTTTCATGAGTAAATTTTAAGTTTTATTTTAATTTTTAAATATCAAGCATATTTTTTAACGTGATACTGATAAAGCATCCAATTCCAATAATTGAAACCCCGAAAATAATTTTACCTACCGTAGTTCGTAACAATTTTTGAAATGGGGATATTAAAATTAAAAGTAAACCAAGCATTGCACTTATAAAAAACCTTGGATAACGTGCAATATTTTCCCAAAAATTATTCATTTCTGATTTTATAGGTTATCTTTTTAATTTTTGTTAATTTGTAAGTTAACGCGATAATATTATACTTGAAAATTAAATGTAAGTTCTTGTTTTTTGATTTAAAAAGTTATAAAAATTTATTTTTTTGAATAAGGTAATAATATGTTATTATTACCTTATTTTTATTTTTAATAGTAAATTTTACCTCCACCCCATTTCTCACTTACAATACGTGGTTGTAATAAAATGTGGCCAGCAATAGCAAACATATCATCATCTGTTAATGCTCGCATTTTCGGGAAAATATCCGCACTTAAAATACTTGGGTGAATTTCAGCAATTGATTCAATTCCATCATAAGTTGTCGGATTATTCATGTAATCTACTAAACTTACGATAGTATCACGAGGTGGTGTTGCAAAAGCTAATGCGTCAGCATCTAAACCTACATTCGGGTTTGTCTTTGTAATACCACCAGTGTGACAAGTTCCACATGATGCGTTAAATAGACGCTTGCCTCGTTTTACTTGTTCTTGTGTTAAGATTACTGTTTTTGATCCATCTAAGGCTACTGTTCGTGTTGCGTCATCAAGATCAATAGCAAAAGCAGCTGTAGCGTTTAAACAAGCTAGGCATGAAATGCTAAAGATTACGGATTTTAAAAATTTACGTAACATAATTTTTTTTTATTTTTTTTATAAAATTGAACCCAATAGAAATAAATAGTTAAATTAATTTATAATTTTTAACTCAACTGCGCCTAATCGCGGGCCACACGATCCTGGTTGCTCACAAAAGCAATAGCACCGAAAATAACGGCTAAAACGAAGGCACCAGCAAAAAGACTAAAAATAAAACTTGATAAAGACGGAGTCATTCGAAATATTAATTATTATTTTAATAAATTGTACCAGCTAAATCTAATATGGCGATCTTGGATATTAGTGTTTCTATGCGATCCAAAATGATGAATCCAAGAATAAGTCCCATATCCATATTATACAAAGATGGTAAAAATCCTAAGAATAGTCGCGTGTAAGGTTCCGTAAAAGTATAGATTGTTTCGAATAGCCCCCCATCATATGGATTAATATGACCGAAGAATTGAATTGTGAAACGCAATACGTAAAAAAATCCAAAAATTCGAATTAAATCTATTAAGGCAAATTTTACGGTCCCCAGCGAATTTGCCATCGCTGGGTTTGAGACTTCACAAATAAATGTTACGTCTCCTGGTAAATCGACTACGTTACCATTTTCTAATATATGTTGAATCGCTGGACCTGATGTCAAAAGTAATGTTGAATAAGCTTCCATTATATTTTGCTAAAATCCTCGAATTCAGTTCTTTAAAAATCGTGTGTGTTAGCTGCCGAAGTTTGTCCAGTCAACATCCACATTTTCGATAATTAATGATGAATTATAAATTTGTAAAATGATTAATAGGAACACTAAGAATAGAGCCATAACAACCCCCATTAACGGAGTTGTACCCCAACCCGGTGCAACACGACCGTATTCAGCATTTAAGGGGCGTAAAAGCTCTCCTAATCTAGTTCTTAAAGCCATAATTATTTTAATTAGTGTAAAATATATTCTATAATTGTTTGGTAAATATTATTATACACAACATAAGACGTAAATTCTAAACAAATTACTATTTTTATTTTAAGTATGGAAACTGCTGCAATTTTAATTATTTTTATGGCTAGTTTACTAGTCGGCATAACAGGTTACTCTGTTTATACTTCCTTTGGCTCAGCATCAAAAAATTTGCGCGATCCATTTGAAGAACATGAGGATTAATTTAAAAAAATTGAAATATAGATTTTTTTAAAGCAGCACTTTTTAAAAAAAAGTGCTGCTTTTTTAAGGGTTAATTTACTTTTTAATAATTCTTGGAGTTTCACGGAAGAAAATCGCAAAGAAGATTACAAGTAAAGTTCCGATTAATAAAAATGTATAAACAAGTGCTTCCATAATTCTTTTTTTATTTTTAATTATTCAAAGATATATATACGTTTAAAATTAAACTGCACCTTGCTTACGGACTGTTGAAGCATCACCAAGTTTTTGGAATGCACCAAATTCAATTTGTTCCGTAATTTCTGCACCAATACCCGTAAATACATCACGGAATAATGTTCGAGCTCCGTGCCATAAATGGCCAAAGAAGAATAATAAAGCAAAGTTTAAGTGACCAAAAGTATACCAACCACGTGGACTACTACGGAATACACCATCCGATTCTAAACTTGTACGATCAAATTCGAATACTTCACCTAATTGTGCTTTACGAGCGAATTTCTTCACAGTTGGAGCATCCTTAAACGATTGACCATTTAGTTTTCCGCCATAGAAATCAACAGAAACACCTACTTGCTCAATACTATACTTAGATTCTGCACGTCGGAATGGAATATCAGCTCGGATCACACCATCTTTATCAACTAAGATAACTGGGAATGTTTCGAAGAAAGCTGGCATACGACGAACTGTTAGTTCACGACCATCACGATCTTTAAAGATTGGATGCCCTAACCATGCTTCAGCGATACCATCACCTTTATTCATTGGTCCTGAACGGAATAAACCACCTTTTGCAGGGTTATTTCCAATGTAATCGTAGAATGCTAATTTATCTGGAATACGTGACCAAGCGTTGCTTTCTGATAAACCTTCGCTTAATGAAGTTTCAACTTGGCGTTCAATTTCTTGTTGGAAATATCCACTATCCCATTGGTAACGTGTTGGACCAAATAATTCAATCGGTGTTGTTGCACTACCATACCACATTGTTCCTGATGTAATAAAAGCAGCAAAGAATACCGCTGAAATACTACTTGATAAAACTGTTTCAATATTACCCATACGTAATGCACGGTATAAACGTTGCGGTGGACGTACAGTTAAATGGAAAATACCAGCTAAAATACCAAAAGCACCTGCAGCGATATGATGCGAAGCAACTCCTCCAGGATTGAACGGGTTAAATCCTTCAGGACCCCACGCTGGTGCGACACCAGCAACTTTTCCAGTTACACCATATGCATCTGAAACCCAAATTCCTGGGCCAAAGATTCCAGTAACGTGGAACGCACCGAAACCAAAACATAATAAACCAGATAAGAATAAATGAATACCAAATACTTTTGGTAAATCAATCGCAGGCTCACCTGTTCTAGGGTCACGGAATAAATCTAAATCCCAGTAAACCCAGTGCCAAATAGCGGCAAGGAAACATAAACCTGACAATACAATATGTGTTAAAGCAACACCTTCATAACTCCATAAACCTGGAGTAGAAACACTTTCACCAGTGATACTCCAACCACCCCATGAATCAGTAACACCTAAACGTGTCATAAAAGGCATTACGTACATGCCTTGTCTCCACATTGGATTTAGTACTGGATCAGAAGGATCAAAAATTGCTAATTCGTATAACGCCATTGATCCAGCCCATCCTGCAACTAGTGATGTGTGCATTAAATGTACTGCAATTAAACGCCCAGGATCGTTAAGAACGACTGTATGTACTCGATACCAAGGTAACGCCATCTAAAAACCTCTCTTATTTTTATTTTTTTGCTGACTTTCTTACAACGAAATAATTGATTTATAAACTTTAATAATTAATTATTGTTAAATATAATTATACCCTTAAAACGGTTTTATTAATTATTCAATTTTTTTAATTACGATAATTTGATTGAAACACCAGGAGGTATTGCGATTTTTAAGAATGAATCTGCAATATTTTCAACATTTTGAGGTGTATAAATATCTAGTAATCGTTTATGAATACGAATTTCAAAATGTTCACGAGATTTTTTATCTACATGCGGAGAACGTAATACGCAATAAATACGTTTTTTTGTTGGTAATGGAATAGGGCCTTTTGCTATCCCATTTATACTTGAAATTCCTTCGATTAGACTTTTACAAGCTTCAGTAAGTAACTTAGTATCAAATGCTTCTAATTTTACTCGAGTTTTTATGTGTTTATCCAATGATTCCATTTTATTGGTTTGTTTTTTAAGTTACGATTTTTGAAACAACACCAGCACCAATTGTACGTCCACCTTCACGAATGGCAAAACGCATACCATCTTCAATTGCAATTGCTGAAATTAATTCAGCAGTCATTTTGATACGGTCTCCTGGCATAACCATTTCTACTTCAGTACCATCATCTGCTGTAAATTGTTTGATGTTTCCTGTTACATCTGTAGTTCGAACATAAAATTGCGGTCGGTAACCTGTAAAGAATGGCGTATGACGTCCACCTTCTTCTTTAGTTAAAATGTATACTTCGGCTTCGAATACAGTATGCGGAGTAATTGTAGCCGGTGCTGCTAAAACCATACCACGTTCAATATCCTCTTTTTGGATACCACGTAATAATAAACCAACATTATCACCAGCTAAACCTTCCTCTAGCGTTTTCTGGAACATTTCAATACCAGTTACTGTTGTTTCTCGTGTTTCACCTAATCCAACAATTTCGACACTTTCACCAACTTTTACTGTACCACGTTCAATACGTCCAGTTGATACTGTTCCGCGTCCTGTAATAGAAAAAGCATCCTCAACTGCCATTAAGAAAGTTTTATCTGTGTCACGAACAGGCGTGGGAATATATTCGTCAACAGCGTCCATTAACCCATAAATCTTATCAACCCATTTATTGTCACCACGTGCAACATTAGCATTTTCGTTTATCGCTTCAATTGCCATTAAGGCTGAACCAGCTACACATGGAATATCATCACCAGGGAAATCATAACTTGATAATAATTCGCGTACTTCTAATTCAACTAATTCTAATAATTCTTCATCATCAACTTGGTCTTCTTTATTTAAGAAAACTACGATATGTGGTACACCTACTTGTTTTGATAATAAAATGTGTTCACGAGTTTGTGGCATTGGACCATCCGCTGCTGAACAAACCAGAATAGCACCGTCCATCTGTGCTGCACCCGTAATCATATTTTTTACGTAATCTGCGTGACCTGGACAATCCACGTGCGCATAGTGACGCGTTTCAGTTTCATACTCCACGTGTGCTGTATTAATTGTAATACCACGTGCACGTTCCTCTGGTGCTGCATCAATATCTTCATAATTTTTTGATGCGCCACCCGTTCCTAGTGCTAGGGTCATCGTGATTGCAGCTGTTAATGTTGTTTTACCGTGGTCTACGTGACCGATAGTTCCGATATTAATATGTGGTTTATTACGTTCAAATGTTTCGCGTGCCATAACTTTTTAAGATGTTTTTAATATTTTTATTTTTTGGAATATGCAGTTATTTTAATAACGGAAATGTGCAAAAGCTTTATTAGCTTCGGCCATTTTATGAGTATCTTGTTTTTTTCGCATTGCATCGCCAGAATTTTTTGAGGCGTCCATTAATTCTGCAGCTAATTTTAATGCGATTGTTTTTCCAGTTCGACTGCGTGAAGCTTTCACAATCCAGCGCAATGCTAAATTAGTTCCTCGGAAACTTGTTACTTCCATGGGTACTTGATAAGTTGCACCTCCAAAACGTCGAGCTTTCACTTCAACTAAAGGAGTTACATTTTTTACCGCTTGTTCAAAAACTTCTATAGGATCCGATTCTGTCTTATACGCTATGATATCTAATGCATCACAGACGATATTTTGAGCTAAGGTTTTTTTACCATCTTTAATTAAACGGGATACTAAAATGCTGACCAAGTAATTGTTATAAACCGGATCAGGTTTTGGAAACCGTTTTTTAATAATCTTTCTACGGGACATATTAAAACTATTTTATTTATTTACGCACTTGTTAAGAACTAAGCGTTCGGTTTTTTAACTCCATATTTTGATCGGCCTTGAGTTCGATTTTTTACCGCTCCACTATCAAGTGCACCACGAATAATGTGATAACGTACACCTGGCAGATCTTTAACTCGACCCCCTCTTATAAGAACTGATGCATGTTCTTGTAATTCATGTCCTATACCTGGGATGTAAGCTGTAACTTCAAATCCTGACGTTAATCGTACACGTGCAACTTTACGAGTTGCAGAATTCGGTTTTTTCGGAGTTGTCGTATAAACACGAGTACAAACACCACGTCGTTGAGGACAATTTTTTAAAGCCGGTGATTTTGTTTTCTTTTTAAGCGATTGTCGCTTATTCCGGATAAGTTGTTGTATTGTTGGCATGAGATTATTTTTTTAATTTATTTTTTTTCTAAATTATATTTTTTCATAAACCGATCTACACGCCCTTCAGTATCAAGTAATTTTTTTGATCCCGTATAAAAAGGATGATTACCTGACCAAATATCTACATTTAGTTTTTCTTTCGTTGAACTAACTGTATACACTAATTTTCCGTCACAATACACTTCTGTATTATCATACCACTCTGGGTGGATATCTTTTTTTGGCATAATACTAATTTTATGACTAATGGAATATGTATTAACGTTTTGAATATTGTGAAGCTTTTCGAGCTTTTTTCAAACCATATTTTTTACGCTCAACTTGTCTTGAATCGCGAGTTAATAAACCCGCTAATTTTAATGTTGAACGATAATTTGGATCAATTTTACATAAAGCACGTGCTAAACCTAATTGAATTGCCCCTGTTTGACCGGTTAAACCACCGCCACGAGTTTTAACAATAATTCTGTAATTGTTTTCTAGATTTAATAAAGCTAAACTACGATTAAGCGTGTTTAAATATGCGGCATTAAATTGTAAAAAAACCTCAGCCAAACAGTTATTAATTAATATTTCGGATTTTTCATTAGCTCCAATCGGGTAGATTTGAACAATTGCCGTGGCTTCTTTTCTCCGTCCAATAGCTAATGCTAAAAGATTACTTTTTTCTATAACCATAAAATTATTTGTAGACTAATAACTCCGGATTTTGCGACGCATGTGGATGCGAATCCTCTTTATAAACTTTTAAATTCTTAAATTTATCGCGTCCTAAAGGTCCTTTTGGCAACATACCTTTTACGGCTTTTTCTAAAATTCTTTCTGGAATACGATCTTGGAGTTTTTCAAAAGTCTCGATTTTTAATCCACCAGGTCGTCCTGAATGTCGACGATAGATTTTTTGTTCAGACTTTTTACCTGTGACTTTAATATCCTTACTATTTATAACAATTACATAATCACCACAATCTAAAGAAGGATTATTAATTGATTTATGTTTGCCATTCAAAATAGTTGCAATAATAGTCGCTAGTTTACCAAGAGTTTTGCCTTTTGCATCAATCACATACCATTTTTTGTGATTAGCATTTAAACTATTTTTCATTATATTAGGGGATTAACTTAAACTTATGTCAAAACGATCTTGGAGTTTTTTTACTACCTCATTCGCTGATTTTTGACCGAAATTTTTGATTTCTTTTAATTCTTTAACAGAGTATTGAACTAGATCTGCGATTGTTAAAATGTTTACCCTTTTTAAACAGTTATAAGAGCGTACTGATAATTGCAATTCTTCAATTAAAATATCTAATTCTGTTTCAATTGTAGGAACAGAACTTACGTTATTTTTTGATTCATCAATAATCAATCCACCAAACAATGCTTGTAAAATTTGGGATGATTTATTTAACGCTTCAAGAGGTGTGATACTCCCATCTGTCGTGATTTCAAGATCTAAAATTTCTGTAATTTTTTCATCAACTTTATAAGAATCTCGAATTTCGTAATTAACGTTTTTTACGGGTGTAAAAAGAACATCAATATTTAAAAAATCATTAGAATTACTTTGTGAATCGTCATTAAGAACTAGATAGCCAGTTCCGGATTCAATTTTTAGTTCTAATTCTAAATTCGTTTGTTCCGAGATAGTCGCAATATAATGATTTGGATTAAGTATATTAAGGGTAGGGGGTAATACAAGATGGTCCGCTGTAACTAATTGGGGACCTTTTAGTACAATCGAGGTTAAAAAAGCCGTTTCTAATAATCCTTGAAATTTTATTTGTTTTAAATTTAATAAGATTTCTAAAACATCTTCTCGCACTCCTGGAATTGTCGCAAACTCGTTGTTAATACCTTTTATTTGAACAGCTGTAATGGCTGTTCCTTCTAATTCGGTAAGCAACACACGACGTAATGTATTACCAATAGTTAATCCTTGACCTTGTGCCAACCCCTGCAGCCTAAAACGGCTAGTTTGCTCACCAAGATCATTTGAACATGACTCAACTTTCTCGAATTGAAATTGTTGCATCTTTTTTTAGCAAATTTTTAGACGCGTCGACGTTTTGGAGGTCGGCAACCATTATGTGGTATTGGTGTAATATCTTTTACAGAAACGATATCAAGTCCTAGGACTTCCAATGCTCTTACGGATGTTTCTCGCCCTGAGCCTTGGCCTCGAATCAAAACTTCGACCTTACGTAAGCCTTTCTCCATTGCGGACGCCGAAGCTGCTTCAGCAGCCGTCTGAGCCGCGAAAGGTGTCCCTTTTCGGGCCCCTTTAAAACCTACACTACCAGCAGAAGACCACGAAATCGTATTGCCGGATAGATCGGTTATTGTAATAATTGTATTGTTAAATGTTGAATTTATATGAACAACACCAGATACAATATTTTTCTTTTGTTTTTTTGTTGATCGTTTAACCTTAACTGCCATACTAATTATTTCATAGATAATTTGGTGAAATTACATCAGACGAGCACCGCGTCGAGTTCGCGAATTCGTACGCGTTCTTTGTCCTCGAACTGGTAAATTTTGACGATGACGTCTTCCTTTTACACAATTAATTTGTGATAAACGAACAATGTTTTGTTTCGTTTGACGTCGTAAATCCTCTTCAACCTTGTAATTTTCTTCGATTACTTCACGTATTGCCATAACTTCTGTATCCCCAAGTACATTCGTACGTTTAGCGGGGTCAACATTAGCTGTACTTAAGATATTACGTGAAGAGGTTAAACCAATTCCGTATACACTTGTAAGTGCATACTCGATTCTTTTTGATTTAGGTAAATCAATACCAGAAATACGAACCACTCTTTTCTCCCATTAATTAATTGATTAACCCTGACGTTGTTTATGTTTTGGATTTGAGCAAATAACTCTTATGACCCCAAAACGACGAATAACCCGACATTTAGGGCACATTTTTTTTACAGATGGGCGAACTTTCATAACTTTATACACATAAAAAATAGACAATTAACTTAATTTTTTCAGAAATTGTCAGTAGTAATTTAGAGCTACTATAAATTTATATTATCATAGACCTCTGATATTAAGTAAAATCGTATTTGTCGACTTAAGTCGACAGCTACCCCGACCAGAATAATTAATGAAGTTATACCAAATCCTTTTATAGCAGGATTTACAAACGCTAAAAGACTTGGAATTGTAACAATAATGGCTAAAAACAAACCGCCTAATAAAGCTAAGCGGGTTAACGTTTCTTGTAAAAAACGCATTGTTGCCAATCCTGGCTGAACACCTGGTATTGTAAAATTCATCTTCTTTAAATTATCTGATAAATCACTGGGTTTAATCGCAATTGTGGAATAAAAATAACTAAAAAAAAGTGTTAAAATAAAATACCCACTTGTGTAAATTAGGTTCGAAAAGTTTGCTAAACCCTGTAACAAACTAATTTTATTTATTCCTACTATTAAGACATTTAATAAGCCCGAAGAAAAAATCAATGGCATAATACCGCTTGGATTTAATCTAAAAGGCAAATAACTACTTTGACTATTTGATGATTCTCTTAATAAAGATTTCACTGAAAGTAAATCAATCTTACGTAGGGCTCCCTGGACGACAACAATACTTAATAAACCTATAGCGAAAATAAAACCAATACCTAATTTTAATGGCAATGTTGGAACAAGGACAGCAAAATTATTTAATGTCTTTGGTAATGCCGAACTAATATTTACAAAAATAAATAATGATGTTCCATTACCAATACCTTTTTCTGTAATTAATTCACTTAACCACAAAATTATTATTGAACCGGTTGTTAAAGTTAGTGCAATTTCTACTGCACGAACTAAATTCCATCCAAAAACAAATGGTTTTAAGAAAAAAGCAATCAAGCATCCGTAAATAAAAGCAATAACAACCGTTAAATAACGTGTATATTGTGTGACCTTTTTTTGTCCAGTAACCCCTTCTTCTTTTTGCAATTTTTGTAAGAATGGCAAAACAGCGGTTAACAACTGCATTGATATCGATGCATTGATATTTGGTAAAATACCCAATGTAAATGGTCCTAACACAAAAAAATCACCTTGTGAAAAAGAACTAAAAAAGTTGAGTATTGGACTATTTTGCAATTCCGTATATAAATATTTTTGATCAATCCCGGTAAGCGGTATAAATGTACCCAATCGAGCAAATAGAATAATCCCTAATGTTAAAAGAATTCTATTTACTAAATTGTCCCTACTAGGGGACTTGTCACCTAAAAAGTTTAGTCCCATAAATTTTTAACTTAACTAAATAACCACTTTGAAAAAATTATTTTGCTGTTTTCAAAGCTTCTAAAGCACAAATTGTTGCTCGTGCATTATTTAGAAGATTATTTGATCCTAATTGTTTCGCCATAATATTTTGCACACCAGCGGCTTCTAACAATGTTCTAACGGATCCACCAGCGATTACCCCAGATCCAGCACTTGCAGGCTTAAGCAACACATTAGACGCTCCATATTGTCCAGTTGAGACATGTGGGATACTAAATGTTTTTGTTAATGGAACCATAATAATATTACGACGACCATCATTTGCTGCTTTTTTAACAGCTTCTACAACATCATCTGCTTTTCCAACACCTACACCAACTAAACCTTTTTCATTCCCAATTATTACAAGGGCTCCGAAACGTAATTTTTTACCGCCTTTTACAACTTTTGTAATACGGCGGACTTTAACGACCTTACGTACCCAATTTGTGTTATTGCGGTTATTATTACGATTTGTATTTCTTTCCTGAACCATAAAAATCTATTACAAATGAACCAAATATTATTTTTTGCCGGTTTTACCAGCTTTTCGAAGAACTTGTTCTCCTTTATATAAGACCCCTTTGCCATTATATGGTTCTGGTGGTCTAAATGAACGAATTTTGGATGCTATAAATCCAACTTCTTCTTTATTAATACCAGCTACTTTTATGTTTGTATTAGCTTCCACAGTAACTTCCACATCTTTTGGTAATGGGAGAATAATAGGATGGCTAAAACCTAAACTTAAAGTAACTTTATCTTTTGCCGCCTGACAGCGGTATCCGACACCTTTTAGTTCTAAATCAATTTCAAACTTTTTGTGAACTCCAAGAACCATATTATTTAATAATGTTCGTGTCAAACCGTGTAATGCACGAGTCCTTTTTGAATCATCATTAACTAAAACAAAAACTTGGTCTTCTTTGATATCAACATGGACTTCAGGCGTTATTTGACGATTTAATTCACCAAGTGGACCTTTTATAGAAACCAAATTATCATCAACCGCAAGAGTCACCCCTTTAGGCAGTGTAATTGGAAGTTTTCCGATACGTGACATAACGTGATACTTTTATAATATGATTACCAAATATAACATAAAACTTCTCCACCAATGCCTAATTTAGCAGCTTTGAAATTTGTCATAACACCCTTTGAGGTTGACATTAAAGCAACACCAAAATTACCTAATACTACTGGTAACTCTTTAACATTGGCGTAGACGCGTAGACCAGGTTTACTTATCCTTTTCAAAGTCATAATAGCGGGTTCTTGATTACGACCTTTACCTTTATATTTCAATAAAATTAATAAGAATTTTCTTCCACTTTGTGAAAATTCTTGAAAATCTTCGATAAAGTTCTCCTCTTTTAAAACTTGTGCTATTGCTAACGTCATTTTTGTAAAGGGTACCTGAACTAAATGGTGTTTAACCTTACTAGCATTACGAATGCGAGTTAACATATCCGAAATAACATCATTAACCATAAATACAGATTTACTTACCTTAAATTTTTTCTCGAATTGGCAACCCAAATTCGCGTAATAACATTGCACCTGCTTCACGAGTTTTTGCGTTTGTAACAAAAGTAATGTTAAAACCACGTGCTTGATCAACAGAATCATAACTTATTTCTGGGAAAAGAAGCTGTTCTGTTAATCCTACGGTGTAATTTCCAAATTTATCAAAACCTTGTGGATTTAATCCTTGAAAATCACGCGAACGAGGAAGAGCAATATTGATAAAACGATCCAAAAATGAATACATTTTATCACCGCGTAACGTAACCGTTACACCTAATGGCATTTCTTCACGAATTTTAAAAGTCGCAACAGAATTTCGAGCTACTGTTACAACTGGTTGTTGCCCCGTAATCACGCGAAATTCATTAATCGTTTTATTTAGTACCGCAGTATTTTGTGCTGCTAATCCTAAACCGCGATTGACTTTAATTTTAATTAATTTCGGGACTTGGTGAATATTTGTACAATTTAAAGACTTATACAAAGAATTGATAATCTTTTCTTTATAGTCAGTTCTAAGTTTTGTTACCATTAACTTAATCTATTTTTTTTCCTGTTTTTTTCGAAAATCGTTCTTTAGCTTTTCCTGTTTTTACAACACGAAGACGACTTGCAACATTTTCCGAATCACACACCATAACATTTGAAATATTTATTGGTGCTTCTTGTTGAACAATTTCGCCGGATTTTTCCCTAGTTGCGGGTTTGACGTGTTTCGTTCGAATATTTATTCCTTCAACCGTTACAAACGGTTTCATCAAATTTGTGATCTTACCAAACTTCCCCTTATCATTTCCTGAGATAACTTTTACGTTATCACCTATTTTTAATCTCATATTAGATACACTTAAAACTATAAAACTTCAGGTGCTAAAGAAACGACTCGTGTAAAATTTTTATCCCTAATTTCACGAGCAATTGGACCAAAGACACGTGTGCCTCTTGGATTATTCTGTGCATTAATTAAAACTGCTGCATTGTCATCAAAACAAATACAAGTTCCGTTTTTACGAGAAATTGTTTTTCTTGTACGAACAACAACAGCTCTAACAATTTCTGAACGTTTAACTGGCATACGTGGTGCAGATTCTTTTACAACACCAATGATGATATCTCCAACACTTGCATAATTTTTATTACCACCAAGCACTCGAATACACATAATTTTACGCGCTCCAGTATTGTCAGCAATTGTTAACTGAGTTTGAGGTTGTATCATGAATAATATTACTTTAATAATGTTTTAAAAATCCAGCGCTTCTTAGCACTTATTGGGGGATGCTCCTCAACTAAAACAGTATCACCAATGCTACAACTATTTTCTGGATCATGAACAAGATAACGTTTTGTTTTCGCCATAATTTTTCCATACAAATTATGTTTATATCTTGTGTCAATTGCTACGACGATGCTTTTATTCATCTTATCGCTAACAACAATTCCTATTTTTTGTTTAAGAACCATACTGAATTTTTTAGTTGACTTTTGAAATAAATTTCGTTTTTAACGGTAACTTATAAGCCGCTAAATTCATGGCTTGACGTGCTACTTCAGGTTTAACCCCTGAAATTTCAAAAATTACGTTACCGGGTTTAACAACCGCGACCCAATACTCGGGTGCACCTTTACCAGATCCCATACGAGATTCTGCGGCACGCGCCGTGATTGATTTATCTGGAAAAATTTTAATCCAAATTTTTCCGCCACGCTTAGTATAACGAGTCATAGTACGACGTGTTGCTTCTAGTTGACGTGAAGTTAACCAACCACATTCTTGAACTTGAAGCCCGTATTCACCGAATGCGACTTTATTATTACGCATCGCGCGGCCTTTCATTCTGCCTCGTTGTTGTTTTCTAAACTTCGTTCTTTTTGGACTAAGCATACGTATATTGAATAATCAATTTTAAATTTTTATAATTAAGACATCGCTTCACCTTTAAATAACCACACCTTAACTCCTAAAATACCATAAATGGTTTTAGCGGATGCTGTAGCATAATCAATTTTCGCTCGTAAGGTTTGTAAAGGCATTCGTCCTTCTTTTACCCATTCTGTTCGTGCGATTTCCGCGCCATTCAAACGTCCACCAACTTGAACTTTGATTCCTTGAATCTCATCATTAGCTTGCGCACGTTCAATTGCTTTTCGAACTGCACGTTTAAATGCTACTCGGCGAACTAATTGATTTGCAATAAATTGAGCTAATAAAATGGCATGTGTATCCGGTTCCATAATTTCAAAAACGTCGATACTAATTTTATTAACTCGCGGTAATAAAGCCTTTAATTTTTTAGTTAAATCAATTAAACCAGAACCAGATTCCGTGATAATAAGGCCTGGTTTAGCGACATAAATTTTTAAGAAAATATTATTTAACTTATATGTTCGCTCAATTTCAATATCTGCAATACCAGCCGAATCATAATTAGTTTTAATGTAGTTTCTAATTATTTCATCTTGTTCTAATAAAGCCGAATATTGATTTAGTTGAGCAAACCAAATTGACTTATGTTTTTGTGTCGTATTTAATCGAAATCCTAATGGATGTACTTTTTGACCCACAATTTTTTTTCTTAAATTTTATTATTTAACACCAACCACTGCCGTGATATGACATGTTGGTTTACGAATTGCAAATGCTCGACCTTGGGCACGTGGTCTAAAACGTTTTAAAACTGGACCAGGGCTCACAAAAACTTCGCGAATCGTTAAATCTTTTTTAGTTAATCCATGCTTAGACTGAACATTTGCTGCTGCTGATTGAACAACTTGCCAAACCGGTTCACAAGCACGGTAAGGTAAAAATTCTAATATAATTAATGCTTCTTCATACGTACAACCACGTATTTGATTTAAAACACGACGCACCTTGGTAGGTGACATACGGATATATCTTGCAACGGCTTGAGCCGAAATTACTTCTTCAATAGCCATGAACAAACTTCTTTTAAAATGTAAAAATTATCTTCGAGCATTTTTATCTGCTTTTATGTGTGAACGAAATGTTCGAGTTGGGGCGAATTCACCTAGTTTATGACCTATTAGTTGTTCCGTAATAAGAACAGGAACATGAATACGACCATTATAAACAGCGATTGTGTGCCCGATCATAGACGGCATAATAGTAGACGCCCGCGACCATGTTTTAATAACTTCTGAAGTTCCTTTTTCGTTTAAAACTTCAACCTTTTTTAACAAATGATAAGCAACAAAAGGCCCTTTTTTTATAGATCTTCCCATTACTGATTTTTATTTTTTACGTCGAATAATTAACACGTCACTATACTTACATTTAGCTCGAGTTTTTATGCCTAACGCTGGTTTACCCCACGGAGTGTACGGTTTTGTTCGTCCAATAGGAGAACGCCCCTCACCACCACCATGTGGATGATCACAAGGGTTCATAACAACACCACGTACAACTGGACGACGCCCCATCCAACGAGTTCGTCCTGCTTTTCCTAAACGAACACCATACGCATCCGCATTAGATAAACGCCCAATTGTAGCATAACAATTTTTGTGAACTAAACGAACTTCTTTTGATGGTAGACGTAAAGTTACATAATCACCTACTTTCGCAAGAAGAGTAGCATATGCTCCCGCGGCTCTAACAATTTTTCCCCCTTGGAAAATATTTAATTCAATATTATGAATTTCTGTAGCAAGTGGAATCATTGACAATGGCAATGCGTTCCCAACTTGAATTGGAACATCTACAGGACCAGACATGACTTCTGCCCCTATCTGTAATCCTTCAGGACATAATATATATCGTTTATCACCATCAGAATAATGAATCAAAGCGATTTTCGTATTGCGATTTGGATCATATTCAATTGTAGCTACTTTACCAGCGACATTGAATTTATTACGAAGAAAATCAATTTTACGATATTTTTGCTTGTGTCCACCACCACGATGGCGAACTGTAATTACACCCCTATTATTTCGACCGGCATTTTTTGGTTTCGGTCGTAATAGTGATTTTTCGGGTTTTACTTTTGATAAATCACTGTAATCTATAATCGACCGTGTACGTGTACCCGGTGTCATTGGTTTATATAATTTGATAACCATAAAAATTATTAAAGATGCATAAAACTAAATATCCGAGAATAATGGAATCTCATCATTTGGATCCAGTGTAACAATAACTTTCTTTAATTTGGCTTTAGAACCAATAAATTTACCAACACGTTTTTTCTTTGTAGGTAAATTCGAGGTATTGATTTTAATGACACGAACATTGTAACAGCTCTCAATTGCTCGCTTCATCCATTCTTTTGTAACAAAAGGTGAAGCAAGAAAAGTATACTTTTTGTCTTCTAAAGACCATAAAGCTTTTTTCGTTGTTGCAATTTGTTTAATCTCGTCAATTAAAACACCTTGGTGAAGAGATGATGTAACCGTATCCAAATTATCACTAGTACTTGAAAATAAGCTTACACTGGATATTTTTTTAGATTTCTGAACCATAAAATTAAACTATTTCGTATTAAACGTGTAAGGTTGGATACTAATTAAATTCCCAGGTTTTCCTGGAACAGCTCCTTTTACAATAATTAAATTGTTTTCAGCATCAACAATCAACACTTTTAGTTTTTTAATTGTGACCTGCTTCGCACCTAATTGACCGGCCATTTTTTTACCTGGATATACACGACCTGGCGTTGTACCAGCTCCAATAGAACCAGGGGCACGGTGGTTTTTTGAACCATGTGTCATAGGACCACGACCAAAATTATGACGTTTTTGCAAACCTGCAAAACCTTTACCGATACTTTTTCCAGTTACATCGACAAGGTTCCCGGCCTCAAAAATATCAACTCCTAAATTTTGTCCGAGAGTTAACTCATTTGTATCGCTAACTTTATACTCATGTAAATAACGCAAAAGTGGGACGCCAACTTTCTCTAAATGACCAATTTGTGGTTTATTTAAAATTTTAGAAGAAACTTGCGCATATCCAAGTTGCACAGCATTGTAGCCATCTGTTTCTGCGGTTTTTATCTGAGTCACAGTGCAAGGTCCGGCGCGTAAAATAGTAACTGGTACTAAATTTCCCAATTCGTCAACGATTTGGGTCATACCAATTTTATTACCTAAAATTCCTAACGGCATGTTATCGAGAAATTAATAATTAACGTTAAACTCTACACAATTGCCTTAAAAATTGCACAATTGGTATAACAAGAATAGAAAAAAATCAAGCCGAAGTCCATAAGTTATGTTTAATATGTTAAAATATAGGCACTAACATGAGTACCTATATTTTTATTCCTTTTTTATAGTATAAAGAAACAATGCTAATAACCCATGAATAAGGCATCCGGATAAAAACGATTTGCTTCAATTAACAAGCCTGCAGTGAAACTCATCCAAACAGTAAGTAAAACTGGTGCCGTTGATAAATATGTCTTGAAATTATCCATATTATAATTTTATAAAATAATTGGTGTAAATCAGAAAGAGCTATTCCTAATTTTTTTAAATTACGTTCACATATTTTATTTTACAGTAAAAATATAAAAAATTCCTTAAAGTTAAAAAATGCCAGGAAGCAGATTCGAACTGCTGACACGAGGATCTTCAATCCACTGCTCTACCAACTGAGCTATCCCGGCTATAACAATATATTTTATACCCCATTTTTAAAAAATAAACAACCCTCATACACGAATAAGAATAGAAAAATTATATACCAATATATTTTACTCTTTAAAAATATCTCGTCTTTATACGGTCAAAAAAGCAATTTTGCACTACAATAATATAGTAAATGACAAAAAAGAGTCGCAAAGATAAATAATCATGAAAAGGTTATTTAAAGAATAGTATTTAGTTTTTTATTATGACAGCCGCAGTAGGACAAACCCAAGAACGCGGGATTTTTGATTTAGCCGATGATTGGTTAAAACGTGATCGTTTCGTATTCGTTGGATGGTCGGGTATTTTATGTTTCCCTTGTGCATATTTAGCAGTTGGGGGATGGTTTACGGGAACAACTTTTGTAACTTCATGGTACACTCATGGACTTGCTAGTTCATACCTAGAAGGATGTAACTTCTTAACAGCAGCAGTATCAACTCCTGCTAATAGTATGGGACACTCTCTTATCTTATTATGGGGTCCAGAAGCACAAGGTGATTTCACACGTTGGTGTCAAATCGGTGGTCTTTGGACTTTTGTAGCATTGCATGGTTCTTTTGGTTTAATTGGTTTCTGTTTACGCCAATTTGAAATTGCTCGATTAGTAGGTATTCGTCCATATAACGCACTTGCGTTCTCTGGTCCAATTTCAATTTTCGTTTCAGTATTCCTTGTATACCCATTAGGTCAAGCAAGTTGGTTCTTTGCTCCAAGCTTTGGTGTTGCAGCAATTTTCCGTTTCTTATTATTCTTACAAGGTTTCCATAACTGGACATTAAATCCATTCCACATGATGGGTGTTGCTGGTATTTTAGGTGGTGCGTTATTATGTGCTATCCATGGTGCAACAGTAGAGAATACATTATTTGAAGATGGTGATGCGGCAAACACATTCCGTGCGTTTACGCCAACTCAATCAGAGGAAACGTATTCATTCGTAACAGCTAACCGTTTCTGGTCACAAATTTTTGGTGTTGCTTTCTCTAATAAGCGTTGGTTACACTTCTTTATGTTATTTGTTCCAGTAGTTGGTTTATGGACTAGTGCTATTGGTGTTGTAGGATTAGCATTAAACTTACGTTCATACGATTTCGTATCTCAAGAGCTACGTGCTGCTGAAGATCCAGAATTCGAAACATTCTACACTAAAAATATTTTATTAAACGAAGGTATTCGTGCGTGGATGGCCGCTCAAGACCAACCACATGAAAACTTCATATTCCCTGAGGAGGTTTTACCACGTGGAAACGCCCTTTAATATAATAGGTCGAGATATTGAATCGACAGGTTTTGCTTGGTGGGCTGGAAATGCCCGCTTAATCAATGTATCCGGTAAATTACTAGGTGCGCACGTTGCGCATGCTGGTGTTATGGTGTTCTGGTGTGGTGCAATGACACTTTTCGAAGTTTCACACTTTATTCCAGAGAAGCCTTTATATGAGCAAGGTTGTATTTTATTACAACATTTAGCAACTTTAGGCTGGGGTGTTGGACCTGGTGGTGAAATTGTGAATACATACCCATACTTCGTTGTTGGTGTTGTTCACTTAATTTCATCTGCAGTATTAGGTATTGGTGGTATTTACCACTCTTTAATTGGACCTGATACATTAGAAGAATCATTCCCATTCTTCGGTTACGACTGGCGTGATAAGAATAAGATGACAACAATTTTAGGTATTCACTTATGTTTACTAGGAATTGGTTCATACTTACTTGTTCTTAAAGCGACAGTATTTGGTGGTTTATACGACACATGGTCACCAGGTGGTGGAGATGTTCGTTTAATTACAAACCCAACTTTAAACCCATTCGTTATCTTTAATTATGTATTAAAGTCACCTTTTGGTGGAGATGGTTGGATTGTATCTATCAATAACTTAGAAGATTTAGTTGGTGGACATATTTGGGTTAGCCTTTTATGTATCACTGGTGGTATTTTCCACATTGTTACTAAGCCATTCGCATGGGCACGTCGTGCCTTTGTTTGGTCTGGTGAAGCGTACTTATCGTACAGTTTAGCTGCGTTATCAGTAATGGGTTACGCTGCTTCAACTTACTCATGGTACAACAATACTGCTTATCCTAGTGAGTTCTATGGCCCAACAGGACCAGAAGCTTCACAAGCACAAACATTTACATTCCTAGTACGTGACCAACGTCTTGGTGCTAACGTAGCTTCAGCACAAGGTCCGACTGGTTTAGGTAAATACTTAATGCGTTCACCTAGTGGAGAAGTTATCTTCGGTGGTGAGACAATGCGTTTCTGGGATTTACGTGCTCCATGGGTTGAGCCTCTTCGTGGACCAAATGGTTTAGATATCAATAAAATTCGAAGTGATATCCAACCTTGGCAAGAGCGTCGTGCAGCTGAATACATGACTCATGCGCCATTAGGATCATTAAACTCTGTAGGTGGTGTAGCAACTGAGATTAACTCGGTAAACTACGTATCTCCACGTTCATGGTTAACATGTTCTCACTGGTTCTTAGCGTTCTTCTTATTAGTAGGACACTGGTGGCATTCAGGTCGTGCTCGTGCAGCGGCAGCTGGTTTCGAAAAAGGTATTAACCGTGAAAACGAACCAGTTTTAAGTATGCGTCCAATTGATTAATTAAAATCATAAAAATAAGTAAAAAGGAACAATAGAAATTATTTCTATTGTTCCTTTTTATCCAATTGATCCCTCTAATTTCAAACTTAATAATTTGTCTGCTTCTACAGAAAACTCCATTGGTAGCTTTAGAAAAACGTCATGACAAAAACCACTTATCATTAGACTAATTGCTTGTTCAACGTCAATCCCACGTTGTAAAAAATAGAAAAGTTGTTCTTCCCCGATTTTTGAAACTGATGCTTCATGTTCGACTTGTGTAGTTGAATTTTTGACTTCAATATACGGAAAAGTATTTGCTTTTGAATTATCACCAATTAGTAAAGAATCGCATTGTGAAAAGTTACGAGCCCCTTCCGCTTTAGGTGAAATTTTAACCAATCCTCTGTAACTATTTTTCGAATTTCCGGCTGAAATACCTTTTGATATAATTGTACTTTTGGTATTTTTACCAATATGCACCATTTTAGTCCCAGTATCTGCTTGTTGATAATTATTTGTTAAAGCAACCGAATAAAATTCTCCTATTGAGCCATCACCAACTAATATACAACTCGGGTACTTCCAAGTAATTGCAGAACCTGTTTCAATTTGTGTCCAAGAAATTTTAGCATTTTTTCCCGAGCAAAGTCCGCGTTTTGTTACAAAGTTATAAATTCCCCCCAAACCTTTTTCATTCCCTGCATACCAATTTTGTACTGTTGAATATTTTATTTCAGCATTTTCAAGTGCTATTAATTCAACAATCGCGGCATGTAATTGATTTTTATCGCGTTGCGGGGCGGTACAACCTTCAAGATAACTTACATAACTATTTTGTTCTGCAATAATGAGTGTTCGTTCGAATTGACCAGATTCTTCATCATTAATACGAAAATATGTAGACAATTCTAAAGGACATTGAATATGTTTTGGCACATAACAAAATGAACCATCACTAAAAACAGCACTATTTAAAGCAGCGAAATAATTATCACCTGAGGGAACTACTTTACCTAAATACCTTTTTATTAAATCTGGATATTTTTGAATTGCTTCAGAAATTGGACAAAATATTACGCCAGCTTTTGCTAATTCTTTCTTAAAAGTCGTAGCAATGGAAACACTATCAAATACGGCATCCACTGCTACATTGGATAAACGTTTTTGTTCATTCAATGAAATCCCTAATTTATCAAAAGTTTTTAACAATTCCGGATCAACCTCCGATAAATCATTTAATTTCTTTTTTCTTTTTGGCGCTGAATAATATGTTATTCCTTGGTAATCGATTTTAGGATGTTTTAACTCAGCCCAATTGGGTTCGGTCAATTCTTGCCAAACTTTAAACGCTTGCAATCGTGACTTCCGCATAAATTCGGGTTCATTCTTTTTTTCTGATAATAGACGAACTGTGTTTTCATCTAAACCAACAGGGATTCTTTCATTTTCGATTTCCGTTTCGAAACCGTATTTATACGGTTGACTAACTAGTTGATCAATAGTCGATAAACTTTTATTTTTTACATCAGACATAGAACGTCGTTATTAATGATTACTTAATTAAATAATTTACCAAAATAAATTAATATATGATACGATATATCGTATATCGCGGAGTAGAGCAGTTTGGTAGCTCGTTGGGCTCATAACCCGAAGGTCAATGGTTCAAATCCATTCTCCGCTAATACCAGGTTATTTACACAATTTATAAGAATTTAAGATTATTTTCGTAATACTCAGTTATAATGTATTTTAACCGTATTTAGTAGAGAGCTCTTAAATAAAAAGTATGACATTAGATTCACAAATTCAAACACCTATATTTGGTGGGAGTACTGGAGGCTGGTTACGTGCTGCCCAAATCGAAGAAAAATATGCAATTACATGGAGCAGTGCAAAATCTCAAATTTTTGAAATGCCAACTGGTGGAGCTGCCATTATGCGTACAGGACAAAATCTTTTATATTTAGCACGAAAAGAACAATGTCTAGCATTAGGCACTCAGTTGAGAACATTTAAAATAAACGATTATAAAATTTATCGAATTTTTCCAAGTGGTGAAGTTCAATACTTACATCCAAAAGATGGAGTATTCCCTGAAAAATCAAATGAAGGGCGTGTTCAAGCAAATAATCGTCAATTCTCAATTGGTAAAAATCCAAATCCTGTTGCTGTTAAATTTTCTGGAAAAGGTACATTTGAAAGTTAGATTAAAATTAATTTAATTTTGACTTGATAGTGACAAAAATAAAACTTATTTGATATATTATCTTTTAATTAAATAATTTTTATTGGAGAGATGGCAGAGTTGGTCGAATGCGCCTGATTTGAAATCAGATGTACCCGTTGGGTACCGGGGGTTCGAATCCCTCTCTCTCCTATCAAAACTTATTTAGTTTTGAAATAAAAAAAAGGGATTGTAGTTCAATTGGTTAGAGCACCGCCCTGTCACGGCGGAAGTTGCGGGTTCGAGTCCCGTCAATCCCGGTTTAACGACTACGATTTTTATAGTACCTTAAAGGTACTATAAATTTTTTATCTAATTTTATTAGGATTAAGATTTTGTTTGTCCCATAACTTCAGCATAGACTTGTTGTAATTTTTCGTATTCAGAAGATAAGTTCGTAAGATCTTGTCCTTGTAAAATTTCACGACATGAAGAAATACTTGTTGTCACTTTTTCTTTTAATTCCGGAGTTAAATCAGCCGTTTCAGTTTTCTTTTCAAGTTGATAACAAAGCATATCTACTTGATTTTTTAGAGCAACTTCACCACTTTTTTCCTTATCGGCAGCGGCAAACTTTTCTGCATCTTCGACCATTTGATCAATTTCATTTTGATCTAAATTTGATGCGCCTGAAATTGTAATATCGGCTTGTTTTCCAGTCCCCTTATCTTGAGCTGTAACAGATAAAACACCATTTACATCAATATCAAAAGTAACTTCAATTTGAGGAACCCCACGTCTTGCAGGTTCAATACCACTTAAAGTAAATACTCCTAAACTTTTGTTATCTTTTGCAAATTCACGTTCACCTTGGAAAATTTTAATTTCAACGCTCGGTTGATTATCCATGGCAGTTGAAAAAGTTTCTGTCGTTTTCGTTGGAATTGTTGTATTGCGTTGAATCATTGGTGAAAAGATTCCACCTAGTGTTTCTACACCTAAAGTCAAAGGCGTAACATCTAATAATAAGATATCTTTAACTTCACCCGATAAGATACCAGCTTGAATTGCCGCACCAATAGCAACAACTTCATCTGGATTTACAGATTGATTTGGTTCCGTTCCTAGCACATCTTTAATTAAAGATTGGACTGCTGGAATACGAGTTGATCCACCCACTAATACAACTTGATTAATTTGGTCTTTCGATAAATTTGCGTCACTTAACGAAGTTTCAACCGGAATACGGCAACGATTAATAAGATCACCACAAATTTCTTCAAATTTCTCACGAGTGATTGTTTCTTCTAAATGTTGTGTTCCCTCCATAAGGAACGGAAGTTTAACCGTTGTTTGAGCTAAAGAAGATAGGTCAATTTTAGCCTTTTCAGCTGCGCCAACAACACGTTGTAAAGAAGTCGGATCCGTTGACAAGTCTACATTCGTTTTTTTTGTAAATTCACTAAGTAGATAATCAATAATGTGTTGATCAAAATCATCCCCACCTAAACGTGTATCACCTGCAGTTGATAAAACTTCAAATATACCATCACCCACATCAAGTACGGAAACATCAAATGTGCCACCGCCTAAATCAAATACTAAAATAACTTCATTTGCATTTTTATCTAATCCGTATGCAAGTGACGCAGCAGTTGGTTCATTAATAATGCGCAATACTTCTAAACCTGCAATTTTACCAGCATCTTGTGTAGCTTGACGTTGTGAATCATTAAAATATGCTGGTACAGTAATTACCGCTTTATCAACCGTTTGGCCAATATGCTTTTCTGCAGATTCAGCTAAACTTTTTAAAACTTGTGCCGAAATCTCTTCTGGACGGAACGTGCGGTTCATTGCAGGACAATCCAATAAGATATTATCATTTTCATCAGCACTCACTTTATATGGCATTTTAGTTAAATCTTCATCAAGATCTGACATTTTTGAACCAATAAAACGTTTTACAGAATAAAATGTATTTTCTGGATTTAAAATATTTTGTCGTTTTCCAATTTGTCCAACTAAAAGACGTCCTGTTTTTGTATAAGCAACAATAGAATTCGTTGTACGATAACCTTCCTCATTAACAATTACGGTTGGTTGAGTTGCTTCAATAGTCGCAACTACTGAGTTTGTCGTTCCTAAATCAATACCTACAGATTTTGCTATATGTTTTTCTTCTTTTTAATTTTTAATAGAATTCGATAGTTTGTTTAATTCTCTTCCTTTTTACCAATTTTAATCATAAACAAAGAAAAAAGCAAATTTCGTGAGAAACACCATAGCCCAATTCAACACACTTTGAAAGAAAGATTTTTTTCATAATAAGTAGCTTAAGGTCGAATATTTATTATATAATTGATTTGTTAAGATAAGATAACACATTAAAATAATGAGTAAAAAGATTCTTTACCAAGATAATGCCCGTAAAGCATTAGAAAAAGGAATGAAAATTATGGTGGAGGCTGTTGCAGTCACTTTAGGACCTCGTGGTCGAAATGTAGTACTAGAAAAGCAATATGGTTCACCACAAATCGTTAATGATGGCGTTACAATTGCTAAAGAGATTGAATTAGAAGATCCAGTTGAAAATACAGGAGTATCTCTTATTCGCCAAGCTGCATCAAAAACAAATGATGTTGCTGGTGATGGAACAACTACATCAACAGTATTAGCTTATGCAATTGTTCAAGAAGGAATGAAGAATGTTGCTGCTGGTGCTAACCCGATAACTTTAAAAATCGGAATAGAAAAAGCAACTCGATACATAATTGAACAAATTAATGAATTTGCGCAACCAATTGAAAATATGGAAGCAATTGCACAAGTTGGATCAGTTTCCGCTGGAAACGATACCGCTGTGGGTAATATGATTGCTGATGCATTAGAAAAAGTTGGACGTGACGGAATCATTTCATTAGAAGAAGGAAAATCAACTTTTACAGAACTAGAAGTTACTGAAGGTATGCGTTTTGAAAAAGGTTTTGTTTCTCCTTATTTCGTAAATCGACCAGAAAAAATGGAGGTGGTTCTTGAAAATCCTTATGTGTTAGTTACGGATAAAAAAATAACACAAGTAAAACAAGAATTAATCCCTATTCTAGAACAAATAACTCCAACGAATCGTTCGTTTGTTATAATTGCAGATGACTATGACAAAGAAGTTTTAGCGACATTAGTTTTAAACAAATTACGAGGTATTGCTAATCTTGCGGCTGTTCGCGCACCATGGTTTGGGCAAACACGTAAATCAATCTTAGAAGATATTTGTATTCTTACAAATGGACAATTAATTACCGAAGATGCCGGTTTTAGTTTAAAAAATACTACTTTAGAACTTTTAGGTGAAGCAAGACGCGTAATTATTACAAAAGATAGTACGACAATTATCAACGAAGGTACGGAAGCACAAGTTAGAGTACAATGTGAGAATCTTCGTAAACAAATGTCACTTGCTGATGACGCGTATGAGAAAGAGAAATTACAAGATCGTATTGCGAAACTTTCCGGTGGTGTTGCTGTTCTAAAAGTTGGGGCATTAACGGAAACTGAAATGAAAGAAAAAAAGTTACGTCTCGAAGATGCTATAAATGCAACTCGTGCCGCAATTGAGGAAGGTATTGTACCAGGTGGTGGTGCAACATTTGCACATTTATCTGAGAATTTAAAAAATTGGGCAAAAAATAATCTAAATGAAGAAGAACTTTTAGGTGCTTTAATCATTGCTAGAGCAATAGAGACTCCACTTAAACGAATCGTAGAAAATGGTGGTAAAAATGGTGCTTTAGTCATTAATACTCTTCAAGAACAAGATTTTGAAATAGGTTATGATGCTTTTGACGAAACTTTTGGAAATATGTACGAAAAGGGTATCATTGACCCAGCTAAAGTTTCACGCACAACTCTACAAAATGCGTCTTCAATTGCTAGCATGATTTTAACAACCGAATGTTTAGTTGTTAAAACTAAAAAATAATTTTTTGAAAATTAATAAAAATTGATTATAGTTGTTTAAAATCATCTGTTCATTATAAATGTGACCAATTTTAAACTAAACGGTTTAGTAAGTAAAACTTAACAATTGTTAAGTTTTACTTCTATAATTCTTATTCAGTGATTACTTTATACTTTTTCAATAAAGTAGCGACTGTTCTAGTCGGCAAAACACCTTGATTTAATCGTAATTTAACCCTATCTGAGTTAACTAGAAATTCTTTCGAAAGTGGATTATAATACCCTAAATTTTCAACAGGACGCCCATTACGACGTGATCTGGCTTCCATTACTACAACCCTATAAGAAGGTTGTCCTTTTCGCCCTCCACGTTTTAAACGCAATTTTAACATTTTTATATTTTCACTAAAAATAATTGTACATAAAATAAAACTTTGTACGTATAAATTATATGGGAAAGATTGAATTATGGAAAATAAAAAAACTTAAAAAAGCTATACATTTAATTAAATGTATAGCTTTATATTAAAACAATTAATTAACTGACATTTTTTCTTTAACAGTTTCAATTGCTTCTTTAACCATGTTTTCAGCGTCTGTATCGAATTTCTTAGTCGAACGTACCGCTTCAGCATAAGCTGGCTTAGAAACACGTAAATAATCACGTAATTCAATCGCAAATTCCTTAACTTTGTCAACTGGGACAGTATCACAGAAACCGTTGATACCTGCATAAATAACAGCAACTTGTTCTTCAACTGGAATTGGAGAGTTTTGGTTTTGCTTTAATAATTCACGTAAACGTTGGCCTCGAGCCAATTGATTTTGTGTTGCTTGATCTAAATCTGATGCAAATTGTGAGAAAGCTTCTAACTCAGCGAATTGAGCTAATTCTAACTTTAATTTACCAGCAACTTGTTTCATCGCTTTGATCTGTGCAGCTGAACCCACACGTGATACAGAAATACCTACATTAATCGCTGGACGAATACCGGCATTAAATAAATCACCCGATAAGAAAATTTGTCCATCAGTAATCGAAATTACGTTTGTAGGAATATAAGCCGAAACGTCACCAGCTTGTGTTTCAATAACTGGTAAAGCTGTCATATTTCCACCACCTAATGCGTCACTTAACTTAGCAGCACGCTCTAATAAACGTGAGTGTAAGTAGAATACATCACCTGGATACGCCTCACGCCCTGGTGGACGACGTAATAATAATGACATTTGACGGTAAGCTTGAGCTTGCTTAGTTAAATCATCATAAACAACTAATGTAGCTTGACCATTATACATGAAATGCTCAGCAATTGCTGCACCTGTGTAAGGAGCAATATATTGTAAAGTTGCTGCATCATCTGCACTTGCGGCTACGATTACAGTGTAATCTAATGCGCCACGCTCTTTTAAAACTGTTACCGCTTGTGCAACAGAAGAAGCCTTTTGTCCAATGGCAACGTAAACACAAACAACATCTTCAGATTTTTGGTTAATAATTGTATCTAAAGCAATTGATGTTTTACCAGTTTGACGATCACCAATAATTAATTCTCGTTGACCACGACCAATTGGAATCATAGAATCAATAGCAGTGATACCTGTTTGTAATGGTTCACAAACTGATTTACGACTAATAATTCCAGGAGCCATAAATTCGATTAAACGACTAGAACCTTGTGGTAAATCACCTTGTCCATCGATTGGGACAGCTAATGGATTTACAACACGACCTTTAATCGCATCAGAAATGTCGACTTGGGCAATTTTACCAGTTGCACGTACAGTACTACCTTCTAAAATCTCACGACCACTACCCATTAATACGGCACCAACATTATCATTTTCTAAGTTTAATGCGATACCAATTGTTTTATCTTCGAATTCTAATAATTCGCCGGCCATCACTTGATCAAGACCGTAAACACGGGCAATTCCATCACCAACTTGAAGTACAGTTCCAACAGTATCTACTTTAATCTCTTGACCGTATGTTTCAATTTGTTGACGAATAATATTACTAATTTCGTCTGGACGAATACTAACCATAGTTGTTTTACTCTAAGTTATTTTGTTTTTCTTACGTTTTGTTTTCTATTTAAAAAACAAGTGTAGTATCTAAACTACTTGAAATTTGTCTTAATTGACCTTTCAGACTAATATCAATTACTTGTGAATCAATTTTTATAACTAAACCACCTAAGATACTTTTATCAACTTCGCGAATTAAACGAATCTCTTTCGCAGATGTGAATTCTTTTAATTCACGAATAATACGACGTTCTTGACGATAACTTAACGGGACAACCGTTTTTACCGTAACAACTTTTATATCTGCAAATTCGTAAACTAATTCTAAGTATCTTTCACCAATTGTTTCAAAAAATGCAATACGGCGACGATCAATTAAGAATTGTAAAAACTTTAACATATATGGGTTTAGTTTTGAACCCATTACTGTATTTACTAATTCCTTCTTATTGGCCATCGAAATTACAGGATTTTCGAAATAACTAGCTAAAAGCGGGACTGAGGTAAGAAATGTTAATAAGTCATTTACATCTGCAGTAATAGCGTCAACACAATTATTTGCTTTTGCTAACTCTAAAAGTGCATCTGCATAAGGTTCAGAAACCTTTGAAATTACGATTTTAGTTGCCATTACTGTCCTCCTATACGTGCAATACCGCTATCGATAATTGCAAGATGTTTATCAAGTGTTAGGTCATCTTTTAATGTTGTGATAACACGATTTAAAGATAATCCAGTAACTTGCTCTTTAACCTCACGCAAAACTTGTTGTTTTTTATACATAACTGCTAATTTTGCAGAGTCAGCGCGGCGAAGAGCTTCTTCTTGTACTCGTGCACCATTACTTACAGCAAGCGTGCGTCGCGTAGCTTCTTTATCTGATTTAATTTTGTCAATGATTAGCTTTGACTGCTCTAATTGAGTTTTTGCTTCAGCTAAACGCTCTGTTGCTTCATTTAAACGTTGTTCAGCATCCTGAACCCCACTTAAAATTTTCTCTTTTCTTTCAAGCATAGATGTCTTTAAAGCATCACCAACAACATTAAATAAAAGTACTACTAAAAGTACAATATTAATAAGATTGGCCTCAAAAATATCAGTATTAAAGCCGACACTTAACAATAGTAAATTTTCCATATACCCTCAATTTTTGTTAAATGTTAGAGAATATCAAAAAGTTGCCAATTTTTTTAAACATAAATTTTGCCTAAAATTTGTTCACTAATTGATTCAATCTCTGTTTCCAATGTCTTTAAAGCGGATGCTTTTTCATTCGCTAAAATGTTATCGTAGTCCGCTAAAACAGCATCATAGCGCTCTTGAACTTTGTTCAATTCAATATCAAAAAGTTCTTTATAACTTTTTTGACATTGAGTAATCTCTAATTGCGCAGATTTTCGAGCCTCTAAGATTTCGTTCTCGTATTTAGTTTTAATTTCTTTTGTCTCAGCAATTAATTTTGCCGACTTTGTTAAATTTGAAACAACATATTCGTTTCGTTCATTAATAACCGTTAATAACGGATTATAAAGAATAGTATTTAAAATAAACATTAAAATTAAAAACTGAATCGCAACAAGTGGTAATGTTGCTCCGAAATCAAATAGCCCTCCTGCACCTGTCGTTAAACTTAACGATTGAAAAATTTCAAAAAACATGAATTTATGCAGTTAAGGTAATTTAATAAGATGTTAAATAAATGTTCGGGATAGAAATTTTTCTATCCCGATATAAAGTCTTAACCAGCAAAAGGATTCGCGAATAAAAGTGCTAATGCAACTACTAAACCGTAAATAGTTAAGGCTTCCATGAAAGCTAAACTTAATAATAAAGTACCACGAATTTGGTTCTCTACTTCTGGTTGACGTGCAATACCTTCAACTGCTTGACCAGCTGCTGTACCTTGACCAATACCAGGGCCGATTGCAGCTAAACCAACAGAAAGACCTGCGCCAATAACAGATGCTGCAGCAATGATTGAATCCATAATTTTATTTTCCTTTATATTATTAATTTTAATTTTTTTATTTAATGTTAAAGTATCTTACTCAAGAGCTTCGTGAATATAAGCTGCCGCTAATGTTGAAAAAATTAGCGCTTGTACTGAACCCGCGAATATTCCTAATGCCATAATTGGTAATGGAACAAACAAAGGTACTAATAATACTAAAACAGAAATTGTAAGCTCATCAGCTAAAACATTACCAAAAAGTCGGAAACTTAAAGATAACGGTTTAGTGAAATCTTCAAGAATATTAATTGGCAATAAAATCGGTGTTGGTTCTAAATAACGTTTAAAATAACCAAGACCTTTCTTTCTAAAACCTGCGTAAAAATAAGTTAACGAGGTTAATAACGCTAACGCGACAGTTGTATTGATATCATTAGTTGGAGCAGCTAATTCTCCTTCTGGTAACAAAATTAGTTTCCATGGGATAATTGCACCTGCCCAGTTACAACCAAAGATAAATAAGAACATCGTACTAACAAAAGGTAACCAAGTTCTATACGAACTCTCACCTAATTGGTTACGAGCAATATCTTGAGTAAACTCAACAGTTGCTTCCATAAAGTTTTGCCAACTTTCTGGAATTCTCTTAGGATCACTTGCACCTAAAAATGCTGCAGTTAACAATAAACCAATAACAACCCAACTTACAATAAATACTTGTCCATGTAATGAAAAACCTGCTATTTCCCAATAATAATGGGTTCCGATTTCTACACCGGCAAGAAGTATCGAATTATTTATAAAATCCATTGGGTACTTTTTTTAAATAAATAAATACTTACAACCTGACATCACAAAATAAATCTTTATAAAAATGTATTTGTCATATCAGTATTTCTTAACAACCTCATTGTACTAAAGACTTTTCTAATTAGCGTGTAAAAATACACAATGATATAAATAATAAAAATATTAGGAAACTGATTTAGTTTCCTAATTACAAAATTATAATTGACGTCCAATACGAATACTATCAGTTAATGCTTCCAAAATAATTTTGATCGAGCTAATTGCATCATCATTGCCTGGAATTGGGACATCAATTAAATCTGGATCACAATTGCTATCCAAAATTGAAATAATTGGTATATTCAATTTTATTGCTTCGCGAATTGCAGTTAATTCATGATTTTGATCTATAACAATCATGATATCTGGAATACGATCCATATTTTTTACACCATTTAATTGAGTACGCAATTTTGTTAATTGTTTTTTTAATGATGCAGCTTCTTTTTTCGGAAGAGTGGGAAAAACCGTTTCTTCTTGTTCTTCCAATTTTTTTAATGTAGCAATGCGACCTTTTACAGTTTGCCAATTTGTTAATAAACCACCGTACCAACGATGATTAACATAAAAAGACTCACATCTAATAGCTTCATCTTTTATAATTTCAACTGCTTGTGGTTTTGTTCCAACAAATAGAAATGTTTTTCTTTGCTCTGCTGCTTCTTGCACAAAATCACAAGCTTCTTGTAATAATTGTGAAGTCTGTACTAAATCAAGAATATGGATCCCGTTTCGCTCCATATAAATATATGGAAACATTTTTGGATTCCAGCGTGGTGTTTTATGCCCAAAATGCACACCTGCTTTTAAAAGTTGGGCTATTTTTATATCAGCCATATTTGTTATTTTTAAAATACTATTTGTATATATCTTCATATTATCATATGAATACGAATTATTTAATCTAAACGAACATTTAACATTGATGTACTATTAAAAGATTTAAAACCAGTACCTGCTGGAATTAAACGTCCAAGAATAACATTTTCTTTTAATCCGCGCAACCATTCAACTTTTCCTTCAACAGCTGCCTGTGTTAAAATACGGGTTGTTTCTTGGAAACTAGCCGCTGAAATAAAACTTTCCGTCATTAATGAGACTTTAGTAATGCCGAGTAAAACAGGTTCATATTCTATTAATGATGAATTAGTTGAACGTAGGGCCCGATTAATATAGACAATTTGATCAAATTCAACGACTTCACCAACAGTGAATGTTGTTTCGTTGTTTACTTTTAAAATTTTTACTTTTGATGTAATTTGACGAACAATAATTTCGACATGTTTATCAGAAATATAGATTCCTTGAGAACGATAAACATCTTGAACTAAATTTAATAATAAAATTTGAATTGCTGTGATACTGCGTTTTGTTGCTTTTTCCAAAGAATAAAACGCACAATAATAATGAAAATAAACCTGTAAAACATTATGTGGATGAACTAACCGAGTGTCTAAAGGTTGAGCAACCGAAACTGGTTCACCTTTTTTTAGAAGGCTTGAAATTCCAGAGGTTAGTTTATAATTACGAATTGTTTTTTTCTCAATAATAGTAACGGTTTCATCATTTATGCTTTTAACAACACCGGGCCATTGCACTAATTCACAAGGATTTTTTTCCAATCGTCCTTCAAGCAATTGTTCAATTCGTGGTAAACCAGTCACAATATCGTCACTTATAACACGCGTATAAACTAATTGGCATAACGATTCTCCCTTTTTAATTAATGAGCCGTGTCGTGTTAGAATTCGTGTTCCTTGTGAAACAAAAAACGGAGCACTTATGCGAATTATGGAATCGGAACTTTTTTGATCAGGTATAATATATCCAGAATAATCAAAAAGATGACCCTTTTTAGAATCATCCCCTAAAACAAAAAATTTTTGATTTGACGCTACAGGAAAAGATAATTTTTTATAATCTTTAGAAGAAGAGACTAAAAATCGATTTAGATTTTTATTACTATTTTTAAAATTTTTAATGTTTATCAATTCATTAGTAATGATATTTGACGTTGCAACAATCGAATATGGCTCAATGATTTGATTTGGTCGAATTAAATAAGAAATAACATTTTTATTTGAATTATTATTCTTTAAATTTACTGGAATTTTATAAATATTAAGTAAACATAATTGTTTCTTCTCATTTTCATTTAATTTTAAAAATTGCAAACGAGTATTTATGGGTGACAATTGTCTATCGTTCGAAGAATTTAAATTTAGAATTGTTTCTGAAAACGAAGTTTCCGGCTCAATGGTACCGTTGTTCTCTACTGTTAAATATGTAATATTTGAATTTGCAGCACCTATATTCCTATTTAAAATAGCATCGGAACAATTTATCGATTTCGGAATTATTCCTTGTTTTAACGGAAGAATAATAATTCGTATTTTTTTATCATTAATTTCTGTAAATTGACAATAAGATAAATGAGAAATCTCAATTTTATTAAAAAGAATTTCACCTGGATATAAAATTTTCTTTTCAAGTTGAGAATTTTCTTTAGTATTATCAACTAAAAACGATTCAATATTTATATTTTTATTTTTTAAAGCCTTAGAATTCCCACTTAAAGGACAAAATAATACGCTACTTAAATTTTTAATTTGACCATTCTCTAAAATGTCCGTCCGTGAGTAAGAACAAATGGAAGAATTCAATAATAAATATTTTTTGCTAAGAACAGCAGCACTAATTGTTGATTCCGTTAAATTTAATTTAAAAATTTCCCCATCGATTCCCAATAAAAAAAGTTGATCGTTTGCTGTTTTAAATAATTTATTTTGAATAAAAATCGAAGGTGGTGAAACAATATAATTATTAACACTTTGTCCAATTTTACTCGATTTTACGATACCACCAATCGGGCTTATAATTTTTGTTTGGGCGATTGCATTATTTTTTACAACTTTTACTTTCTTCTTTTTGATTAACATCGATGGTAAAATGTCATAAATTTCACCAGCTGCAATCCAAATCAAACCATTATTAGTCAATGTATTCTTGTCATCAAAAGTAACGTTTTGGAATTGCACTTCTCCTGAAATTGGGGTAAAAATATCATTTAATTGAGTAGTGGTACGTTTATTCGTTAATGGCAATTCCGCTAATACATCACCTTTTTTCACAAAACTTTTATTATTTACAAATAAAAGCATCTCAGGTTTAATAATATATTTTTTCAACGTCTTTTTGGACTTATCAAAAATAAAAAATTCACTACTATTGATAGCTTTTAAAATAATTTCCCCATAGATTGTTCGAGACGTTGACGTTTTAAGGGTAGAAGAAAAGAGTATCTGACCATCAATAGCACTGTAAATCTGATTACTACTTTCACCAGTAAAAACACCCCCGGTATGGAATGTCCGCATTGTAAGCTGAGTACCAGGTTCACCAATTGATTGAGCTGCAATTACCCCAACGGCATCCGCTAATTCAACTAATTTACCTTGAGATAAGTTCCACCCATAACATTTTTGACAAATTGAATTACTAGCTTCACAAATCAATGGCGAACGGAGAATTAAAGGAGTTTTGAAATTTATTTTTCGTAATTTCGACAGAGTTAAGGGCGTATTTCTCTCAAGAATCAGATCACCCGAAACAGGATTATACACAGATTTAGCTAAAACACGACCAAAATAACGACCATCTTGATTTTGATCTGGGTCATACAAAACTCTAACACCATTTTTCGTTTCACAATCTAATTCTCGAATAATAACATGTTGAGCCACATCAACTAATCTTCGAGTCAAATATCCAGAATCCGCAGTTTTTAAAGCCGTATCAACAATCCCTTTTCGGGCTCCATAAGAAGAGATTACATAATCCGTAATACTTAAACCTTCGCGAAAATTTGCTTTAATCGGCAAATCAATAATTTGACCATTTGGATCAGACATTAATCCGCGCATTCCGACCAGTTGACGAACCTGAGATAAATTCCCCCGGGCCCCCGAAAAGGCCATCATGTAAACAGGGTTCAATGGGTCTGTACTTTTAAAAAAATCAACTAATTGATTTTTTAAAATCTCACTAGTAGTGTGCCAAGTATCAATAACTTTTTGGAAACGTTCAACTTCATTAATGTTTCCCCGTTTTTCATAAAAATACGCTAAATTGATTTGTTTGTTATTTTTTAAAAATAATGAATTTTTCGTTGGTGGTACTTTTAAATCTTCGACACTAATCGAAATTCCTGCTTGAGTCGCAAAAGAGAAACCCTCTTTTTTTAAACATTCTGCCAAATTTGTTGCTTTTACAATTCCATATGATTGAAAAGCTGAATGAACTATCGATTTGAGTTCTTTCTTATTTATAGTTTTATTATAGAAGATCTCTTGTTTCATGCTAAAACAGAATAAATTAGATTATTAAATAAAACACGTCCGGGAGTTGTCAAAATATAAGTAACCAACGTCTCACCCTCTTTTTTTCTAATTTGCCTATCGTTATAAACGTATATAACACTTCCATCCGACATTCGGATGCTATCTAAAAGAATAGGGGGTGTCGAAGTTTGGGTCTGACCATTAAATCGTAACCAAATTGAAGAATGTAAAGCTATTTTGTCACAATTATAAGCCTGTAATACAGACTCGACATTCCCAAAATATTGATAGCTACCCTTAAAGTTTGAACGACTTTGTGACGTTAAATAATGCGAACCTAATACCATATCTTGACTGGGTAATAAAATAGGTTCACCGGTTGCCGGTGACATAAAATTATTAGGGCCTAACATTAATAAGTAGGATTCTGCCTGTGATTCAATTGATAAAGGAACATGAATTGCCATTTGATCACCATCAAAATCCGCATTAAAAGCGGGACAAACTAATGGATGTAAACGTATCGCACGACCATCGACTATAATTGGCTCAAATGCTTGAATACCTAATCGATGCAACGTCGGTGCACGATTTAAAAATATTGGGAATCCTTCTAAAACATTTTTTAAAGCTTCCCAAATTCTTTCATCCTTCTCTTGAATTAAGCGTTTAGCAATTTTCATATTTCCCGCGTACCCTAATTGAATTAAACGATGAATTAAAAATGGTTGGAATAATTCACAGGCAATTTCATATGGTAAGCCGCATTGATTTAATTTTAATTCAGGGCCAACAATAATAACAGATCGACCAGAATAATCTACCCGTTTTCCTAAAAGATTTTGACGAAAACGCCCTTGTTTCCCTGATAAGATATCGGATAATGATTTTAATGGTCGATTATTTAGGCCAACCGCTTTTTTCTCTCTATGACCATTATCAATTAAAGCATCAACGGCTTCCTGCAACATCCGTTTTTCATTACGGATAATAATTTCAGGGGCATAAATTTCGAAAAAACGTCTTAAACGATTATTACGATTTATTACTCGACGATATAATTCATTTAAATCGGAAGTTGCAAATCTTCCACCTTCTAATTGCACCATTGGTCGTAAACCTGGTGGTAAAACGGGTATAATAGAAAGCAACATCCATGTTGGGTCTGATTTTGTTGCAATAAAATTTTCTAAAATACGTATCCGTTTAATAAGTTTTTCTTTATCTGATGTTGACGCTGTTGTGTAAGAGGTACGACAAGAATTAACAACTTTTTCTAAATCTAAGTTTTCTAGTAAATCGGATATAAGTTCAGCGCCAGCTTTTGGTTTGTTGTTTCCATACACATTTTTTGCCCAATTTAACAACTTATTATCAAAATGGCGGAAATTTATTTCATTAAAATAAATTATTTCTTTTAATTCTCGTCGTTTAATTCCCAACAATAATGAGATATAACTAGGAAAACTCCGAACATACCATATGTGAGCAACGGGATACTCTAATTTTATATACCCCATTCGATGACGTCTTACACGTGATTCGGTAACTTCTACTCCACAACGTTCACATACTAAAACTTGTTGACGAATTCGTTTATACTTTCCACAATGACATTCCCAACTTTTAACGGGCCCAAAAATTCTTTCACAAAATAGTCCACCCATTTCGGGCTTAAATGTTCGGTAATTTATAGTTTCAGATTTTGTTACTTCACCCGAACCACCAGTAGTTGAACGTACAGTATCAGAAGTCCATTGTTTAATACGCTCAGGTGATGCTAAATTTATTTTTATGTAATCAAAACTTTCATTGAATTTTGTCATACGGTTGCTTTTCTAAAATACAAATATTTACAATGTGTACAATGGCAATGAACGTTTCAAGTTTTTCTCATAATGGCGTAATAAGTCAACTTCAGTTTCATTAGTTTTTCCGCTTGACACTTTATCCATTTTGTAAAGCGAAATATCTAAACCTAAAGAATGTAATTCACGAATTAAAACTTTAAACGATTCGGGAATTCCAGGCTTAGGTATCGGTAAACCTTTTATAATCGCGTTTAAAACTTCATTTCGACCTTCCATATCATCTGATTTCAATGTCAGCAACTCTTGCAATGTATAAGCACAACCAAAAGCTTGCAAAGCCCATACTTCCATTTCACCAAACCTTTGGCCACCATGGCGAGATTTACCCCCCAAAGGTTGTTGTGTAATCAAAGAATAAGGGCCCGTTGAACGCGCATGCATTTTATCATCGACTTGGTGAATTAATTTCAACATATAAGTTTTTCCAACTAAAACTGGGTTATCAAATAATTTGCCAGTTCGTCCATCGCGTAAAACTATGCGTCCGGGTAACGAAGAATTATATAGCCATGCTTCATTAGTTTTTTCCGCTGCTTTTTGTAAATAACCATTAACAAGGTTACGAGAAGTTTCAGTCCCGTACATTTCATCAAAAGGCGTTATTTTAAAACGACGATTAAGCTTTGAACCTGCTAATCCTAATAAACACTCAAAAATTTGACCTACATTCATACGTGAGGGAACGCCTAATGGATTTAATAGTAAGTCTACGGGCATACCATTTGGTAAAAATGGCATATCTTGTCTGGGTAATATACGGGACACTATACCTTTATTTCCATGTCGACCGGCAATTTTATCACCAACTTGTATTTTTCGAATCTGAGCAATAAAAATTCTAACTAAAGAAATGGAACCATCGGATAATTCATAACCTTTAGTTCGTCTAAATACGCGGACGTTAATTACACGCCCCGATGTTCCTTTTGGTACTCGTAATGAATTATCAGAAACATTTTTACTTTTCTCACCAAAAATCGCGCGCAATAAACGCCCTTCCGGTAATTGATCAGTTTCATCTTTTGGCGTTACTTTTCCAACTAAAATATCTCCAAACTTAACAAAAGTTCCTTTACAAACAATTCCATTACTATCTAAATTGCTAACCGCATCATCGTTTACATTCGGTAAATCTCGTGTTATTTTTTCGACACCAAATGTAGTTTGACGGATTTCTAAATCAAATTTTTCAATATGAATTGATGTAAATAAATCTTCTTGAACTAAACGCTCATTTACTAATATGGCATCTTCGTAATTGTAACCTTCCCATGGCATATAAGCTACCAGAAGATTTTGACCTAATGCTAGTTCTCCACCATTTGTTCCGGGTCCATCCGCAATAATTTGACCAGACGTAACATTTTCATTTGGCCAAACCAGCGGTCTTTGATTTATACACGTATCTTGATTTGAACGCGCATATTTTTGTAATTTATAATTGATTAAATTCTTTTCCGGTGTTTCAATACTGATTAAACGTGAAGAAACATATTTTACGGTTGCATCAAATTTATTTATTAAAACAGCACCCGAATCCGTTGCTAACTGATGCTCTAATCCTGTTCCTACAATTGGTTTATGAGGATACAACAACGGCACAGATTGTCGTTGCATATTAGACCCCATAAGAGCTCGGTTAGCATCGTTATGCTCTAAGAATGGAATTAAAGAAGTCGCAACTGAGAAGTTTTGTAATGGAGAAACAGAAACGAGCTTAACCTGATTAATTGGGACCAAACTAAACTCATTTTTGTAGCGAATAGGGACTAATTGCTCATTTAAACTTGAGAATGCTGCATTTAGCACCCGATCAGCTGGAGCTGTTTCGATAACTTCTTCTTCTTCTGTAGTTAAATAAATAGGTAGTTGATTATCAAGAACTTGCCCTTGCTTCATTTTAAAAAATGGAGTCTCTAAAAACCCGGATTCATTTATCCGAGCGTAACAGGCTAATGAGGCAATGATTCCAGCGTTTTGCCCTTCGGGTGTCTCAACTGGACAAATACGACCATAGTGGCTTGGATGAATATCACGTACCGCTAAAGATAAACGATCCCGATTTAACCCACCCGGCCCTAAACTACTTATTCGACGCTTGTGCGTTAAACTCGCGATCGGATTAGTTTGATCCATAAATTGTGATAATTGACTAGAACCAAAAAATTCCTTTATCGAAGCGATGATTGGCTTTGGGTTAATAATTGTTGCTACTTTAAAAGCTGTTGAATTTGTTATCATTAGACGTTCGTTAATAGAGCGTTCTAATCGACTAAGCCCTATGCCGTATTGAATCTGTAGTAATTCTCCGATTGAACGGACTCGTCTATTACGCAAATTATCAATATCATCTAATTCACCTAAATTTGCGTGTAAATCTACTAAATAATTTGAAATAGCAATCACATCATCTATTGTCACCCGTGTTATAGAATCTGGAATAGATAACCCTAATCTTGAATTTAATTTTTTTCGGCCAATTTTTCCTAAACTATAAACTTTTTCGTTAAAAATCTGTAAATAGTTATCTTCAGAACCCTTATTAGAATCAAAATTAATATTTTGGTTATTCGTTAAATTCTTTGTTAAAAGATTAGTATCAAAATCACTAATAGAGGTTTGCTGTATTGATTTGTTTAAAATAGCTAAATTAAACTTGGTGCTAGGGTCAAAATTTGTTATTCCGCATGTCTCTAACAAATGATAAAAATCTACAGTTGTTGCTTTATTTAAACGAATTTGAACCGTACCTGTTTCAAACTCAAACTTCAACCAAGAACCACGATCCGAAATCAAAGTTGCACTGTATTGTAATGTCTTTTCTTGCGTTTCACGACGATAATAAATACCAGGGCTTCGGATAATTTGGTTTATAATGACTCTTTCACATCCATTTATGATAAACGTACCTTCTTCAGTCATTAATGGTATTTCCCCAAAAAAGGCTAAATACTCATTAACTGTACCTTCTTCAATTAATTCAATAGGTACATAAATACGAATAGCATAAGTTAAATCATATCGTTTACATTGAACAGATGAATACTTTGGGCGCTTTAAAACAAATTCCTCACTATAAACTCGGATATTTAACTTTTCGTTTAAATTTAAAGCAGACGCAAAATTACGTAATTCATCTGAAAGACCATACTCTAAAAACCAACAAAAACTATTTAAGTTAGTTTCAGAAAAATGGGGTATCGTAGTAACAAATAATTGTTTATCCATACATAAATAGGGCAATAAAATTTGTTCAAAAATTAAAATGTAATACAATTAACCGTAGAACAACATAAAAATACAGTTAAATTAAAACTAATAAATAAGTACCTCAGGACTCGCTCAAATCTATATATAATCACTACCAGCTTAACATGTAATAGTGCTTATGTTAAAATTAGATTTGGCAAATTTAATTCGAAAGGAGCACCATATATTATATCATCGGAATATAAAGATTGCCGAACATAAAAATTAAAGTTAGAAAAAAAAATTAATTTTAACAAAACTATCTTAATTTCGTTTTAAAAAGGTTTTAGAAACATTTATTTCGTATAATAATTTAAGTAGATTATATTTTTTCGTTATATAACCATCAACGTAATTAGCTAAAAGTTTTTGATCTACGAATTAATTATTAAGAGATTAACTAACGATGTCACATTTTACACGAATTCAGACTTCGATACGCGATTTAGCCACTTTACAAAGTGTTTTGACTCAATTAGATGTTAATTGGGAGAAAACGACTTTACCTATTCGTGGTTACCAAAATCAAACAGTTAACGCTGAATTAGTAATCCATCAGCCAAATTCTACAGACATTGGTTTTGCATTTAATGGTGAAGAGTATGAATTAGTTGCTGATACAAGTTTTTGGCAACAACCTTGGTCAATGGAATTATTTTTAGACAAAGTTAACCAAATATATGCTTCCGAGCTACTAAATAAAGAGTTAAAAACTCTTGGTTTCGTGACTGTAAGCTATGTAAAAACTGAACAAGGCATGATAGATTTAGTTGCTGATAAATGGATAGACTAAAAATAAGCTAACTTCCCTATTTCAATTTTTTAAAAATATGACATTACAAGGTAAAAAATAACAAATAGTTCCGAAGATCTGTTTGTTATTTTTTACTTTTTCTTTTTTATACAAATATATTATGATATAATTTGTAAAACGGAATATAGCGCAGCTTGGTAGCGCGTCTGCTTTGGGAGCAGAATGTCGTAGGTTCAAATCCTACTATTCCGAATTCTTTAATCGTTTAGATAAATAGTTGTTTATTTCAGCAGTTTTTTCACTATTTGGATCTAATACTGCTAGCTGTTTATAAATAGGTTGAAGATTATCAATCTGATTTTGACTTTGATATAGATATGCTAAATTGCTTAAACTAGTTACATAATCTGGAGTAACGGTCAGGGCAATTTTGTAATAATACGCAGCAATTTCATATTCCTTTAATTGGTAATAAGTAAAGCCTAACGTATTAAACAAACTAGCAATTCCCAACTTATCATTTTTATCCCATTTTTTAAAGCTTGAACGAAATTCTTCTATTGCTTTATTATAAATTTTCTTTCGTAAATACAATTGCCCTAATTTAAATAAATTTTGATATGAATCTTTTTCAGATGTTTTTTTTGTACGGAACTTATCCAAATTATTTTCTAACTGTTGGGTTAATTGAATTTGATAACCAAGAAATAAGGCGCTAACAAGTAGGACACCAAAAACAATTGCTAAATAAAATTTCGCTAAAAAATCTTCCATAAATAATCGAGTTTAAAATATTTATTGACAATAATACTATTCTAGTTTAGTATTAATCGTATAAGCCCCCATCGTCTAGAGGCCTAGGACACCTCCCTTTCACGGAGGTAACAGGGATTCGAATTCCCTTGGGGGTATTAAATAAACAACCGTAATATACTTACATACGTTAATTAGTATACCGACCTGAAAAACTAAAAAATAGTAATTTATAAAAAACATACTATTTTCATGTATAGAAATTGATAAATATGACTATTGGGTTGCCTGGGGCTCGAACCCAGAACTTATCGGTTAAAAGCCGAGTACTCTACCATTGAGTTAGCAACCCTTATCATTTTATATTATACAAAAATATTGCTAAAACAAAAAAAAAGTTCGTTGTTTAATTAATTTTTCTTCAATATACATTATAATGTTTATAGAGTATATAAAGTGAAGAGAGTTCTAATTCTTTATCGTGCTTTATTTATACAATTAAATAGAAACTGTTTTAATTATGAATTGGCAAGTTTTCGGACAAATATTATCTATTATTTTTGTTCTAGGTTCAGGACCTGCAGTAATTGTGTTCCTAGCATTTAAAAAAGGCAACTTATAACCGGAAAATTAGGGAATTTAGATATCCCTAATTTTTATTAAAAACCCGCCCCTTTTTCTAGTTTTTAAAATCCAATTGTTAATTCGTTTTACTCGCTTTTATTGTAATTTTTATACATATATGTTATATTTTCGTATAGCGGAGTAAATAACACTATTTAAAATTAGCTATGTCGAAATTAAAAACCCGACGATCAGCCGATAAACGGTATCGTAAAACAAAAAATGGAAAGTTTATTTTTAAACGACCGTATAAATCCCATATTCTAGAAAAGAAGTCACCGAAACAAAAGCGACATATGTCCACTATGGCAGTAGCCGCAAAAGGTGACGCAAAAAGTATAGCGATTATGCTCCCATATTAAATTTTTAATAATCAAAATATGGTACGAATAAAAAGAGGTAATGTTGCGAGAAAGCGTCGCAAAACGGTTTTAAAATTAGCAAAAGGTTATAAGGGTGCACACTCAAGATTATTTCGTGTTTCAAATCAACAAGTTATGAAGGCACGTCGTTATTCTTATGTTAGCCGAAAACTATTTAAACGTGTTCAACGTAGAAATTGGATTAGTTGTATAAATAGTCAAATTCGACGACATGGTACAACTTATAGTCAAGTTTGTTCAAAATTTAAACAAAACAAAATAGCACTAAATCGAAAAATGTTATCCGAGATTATAATAAATGATCCTTTAACATTTGATTATTTAGTTTTACAAAGTAATTAATAAATCGCCTAAAGCTGAAAGTTGAAAATATTATTAGCTTTAGGTTTATTGTTAGCAAAATTTTAAACTTTGTGCTATTATTTATATAGCTAGTGTAGCTCAGTTGGTAGAGCAGCTGATTTGTAATCAGCCGGTCGGGAGTTCAAGTCTCTTCACTAGCTTTAAAAATTAGAAATATTAAATAAAAGTAATAAAAACCTCACAGTTGAATATTTTTTTCAGGAGGTTTTTAATGAGTTATTTACAAAAAACGACTATTTTTATTATTTAACAAAAAAAATAGAAATTATCTAAAACCTACAGAAGCTTGCCATACGAAAGCTAATAAAAGGAATAAGACAGGGATAACGGGTAAAACATCCACAAGTGGACTAAAAAGCGCGAACGCACCTGGTAATTTTGCTAGTACTAACATATTAATCGATTAGTTAAATTTTTTATAACATAGAAATATTATAACTTATGTTGCCGGAAAAAAATATTTTTACCATAAATGGAAGAGCCGTTTTTCTGTCGTGCAAAAGATTTGAAATAAAAAACTAATTTGTAAATTTATGAAAGATCAGAAAATTAAAAATAATACATAATTTTTGAACTCTATGATCAATATTTTTCTCTACTACTATTTTCCCTATTGACTACCCGATTCGCAAATTGGTACTATATTAATACATTTATTAATGGCTCTGTAGCTCAGTTGGTTAGAGCAGGGGACTCATAAGCCCAAGGTCGCAGGTTCAAGTCCCGCCAGAGCTAAAATAAGAAAAATGGAGAGATGGCTGAGTGGTCGAAAGCGGTAGATTGCTAATCTATTGTACAGAATTCTGTACCGGGGGTTCGAATCCCCCTCTCTCCTTTATTTTTGTACCTAAAATTAAGTACTTAATCAACATAAATTGTGCTGCTCCTTTTCAGTCCTGACACGGTATTTTTGCTTTTTTAAAACTTAACTTTAGATACATCTGAATTGTACCAAAAAATTTGTTAAACGGAAATTCTTAATGAATTAATTATATTTGTAAAAGTAACAAATATGCAACAAGTGCACCACCTAAAGCACCAATAAAGAAACCTCCGGTAAATTTTCTCCAGCCAGCTTTAGTTTGTAAAATATCGCCAGCTATAACATCATCTTCTTGATAAGTCGCAGTTCCGTATAATGCTAATCCTAAACCGAGGATTATAATTAATCCAACAGCAGACATAAAACCTGCTAAAAGAGCGACATCAGAGTTACGTAATGGACCTAGTTTATAAAAAGGACCGATTAAAAAATAACCATGAGCCATACCCACCTCTAAACCACGTAAAAGACTCGATAATCCTGGACGATACGCCGGTAGATTACCAAGTAGTGTGCGTGTGATCATTGATGTAGTAACGGGTGTTGATAAATGGCCGACAGTAGGATCATCTCCATATGGACCCACAAAACTAAATTTACTCATTTTTTATTCTTAAATTCAATTCACTACATACATTATACTTAGTAAAAGTTAAATTTAATCAAAATTAACAAAAAATTACAAATATTGCATTCCTATATCGCTTCTCTTTCACTTATAATATATATATAATTAAAGGAAAAATAATTTATGACTATTTTTATAGACTACATTTTACTATTAGCTTTTTGTTTTGCCTTAACATCAGGGCTATTTCTTGTTTTCAAAGGTATAAAGTTAATATAAATATAATTTCCCTTCCAAATACCTTTAATTTTTTAAAAAATTAAACGGAAAATAATAACTAAAAATATAATGGAAACAAACTTAGTAAAACGTGAAGACATAATAGGATCACGACGTATTGAAAATTACGTTTGGATAGTTCTATTAACAATTGGCGGAGTTGGGTTTCTTCTAGCTGCTGGTTCAAGCTACTTTAAAATTAACTTGTTACCTTTCGCAAATTCTATAGAATTAAATTTTATTCCTCAAGGAATTTTAATGTTTGTTTATGGGACAGGGGCCACGCTAGTTAATATTTATTTAATATTAATAATTTTCTGGGATGTTGGTGGTGGTTATAACGAATTTGATTTAGCCAACTCAACTATAAGATTAGTAAGGCGAGGGTTCCCGGGTGAAAATCGAAATATTTTATTAAGTTATCCACTAAATGAAATTAAATCATTGGAAGTTGAAGTAAAAGAAGGAATAAACCCACGTCGCGCGTTATATCTAATAACTGTTGATAAACGACGTATTCCTTTAACTGGTATAGGTGACCCTATGCCCTTATTCTTATTAGAAGAAAAAGCAACAACACTAGCCAAGTTTCTAAATATCCCCTATAATTATGCCTAGCCAAAAATTTAAGCGGGCAATGCCCCAGTTAATTCTATTGTAGATGATCGCTTTTCAACTACTAACAATTTTAACTTAATCAATGGGCGGTTTTAGTTAATGCCTGCTATTCCCTTTTAATGTCCAGAAGACTTAGGATTGAGCCCTCGCTGTGCCTATAAAAAGGCAGTAAAGTCTGACGTTGAAATGTATATTTCTCCTGATACAAAACACAAAGCATTATGTGCTACACAAATCGTTATATGTACCACTACATATGCAGCTGCGACATGGAGGACACGCTCTGTTCTTTCAACTGCATTATCGACTAGGGAAGGAAGAAGAGGTTAGTTCTTCCTTCTTTATCGTATTGATCACGATTGGTGTGATACTAATTATAAATTTACGTATTTAAGTATGACAGTAAAAAAGAAAAGATTTCAAATTTCAGCTTTATTATTTGGTATAAGCATAATAATTGAATTGAGTCCGTTAAAAAATTCTTTATTCGTTAAGCTAATTTTAGTCGCGCCATCGTTTTACAAGAGAACAAAACGAATTGTCATATACCTAAGACACGCTTATCATTTCTCCCATTTCACATTTCTGTCGTAAGGGCTAAGGCTGATATACTCTTGTAGAAGAAAAAGCAACAACACTAGCCAAGTTTCTAAATATCCGCTATAATTAGTTATAGTAATGAATTTAAAATAAAGCGGGTATAGTTTAGTGGTAAAACCTCAGCCTTCCAAGCTGATGATGGGAGTTCGATTCTGCCTACCCGCTCTCAATTGGAAATGACACGTCGTACTATGACTCGTTACACTAAGCGTAGAGGAAAAATTTTGTCTAGATACCTTAGAATTTTAGGCGTAAACTTGATACTTTGAGGCATGCATATATCCTTAAGCTTTTGCGCCTATTGCTAGTGCGACACTGACCCCCCTAGATTACGGAAATGTTGGATATGGAGAAACGATGATTAATGTATTAATGTAAAAATCATTGACTTTAAAAATAAAAAAAATTGTAGAGATACTTGGCATTGACTTATCTTCCCAGAAAGCTCCCTTCCAAGTATTTTCAGCGCTATAACGTTTCACAATTGAGTTCGAGATGGATCAAAGTGGTTCCATTATGCTAAAATACCAAGATTTCTACATAGTTTTAATAATAAGGCACTAACTAGTGCCTTATGATATTTGAATTCAAGTATTCGGTTTGTTAGTATACCTCTGCTCAATACATTACTGTACTTTCACATGGTACCTATTAAACGGCTAGTCTTGCCGTAACCTTATATCTTCTAGATAAGAATACTCATCTTGAGGTGGGCTTCCCACTTAGATGCTTTCAGCGGTTATCCACTCCGTACATAGCTACCCAGCATTTACCATTGGCATGATAACTGGTACACTAGCGGTACGTTCTTCTCGATCCTCTCGTACTAAAGAAGAATCCTCTCAATATTCTAACGCCTACACCGGATATGGACCGAACTGTCTCACGACGTTCTGAACCCAGCTCGCGTACCGCTTTCATGGGCGAACAGCCCAACCCTTGGGACGTGCTACCGCCCCAGGATGCGACGAGCCGACATCGAGGTGCCAAACCTCCCCGTCGATGTGAACTCTTGGGGGAGATCAGCCTGTTATCCCTAGAGTAACTTTTATCCGTTGAGTGACGGCCCTTCCACTTGGTACCGTCAGATCACTAAGACCGACTTTCGTCCCTGTTCGACTTGTAGGTCTCACAGTCAAGCTTCCTTTTGCCTTTGCGCTCTACAATCGATTTCTGACCGATTTGAGGAAACCTTTGTACGCCTCCGTTACCTTTTGGGAGGCGACCGCCCCAG